>JGI24158J21664_10006101_pt1 | contig 15843 bp, 10 predicted proteins | sample Ectturendosymbi3_FD_21664 | JGI IMG/M metagenome (IMG submission 21664)
TAAGTCCAACATTTTTCACTGGTTTTACTTATTCCCGTACTGTAGCTTGTTGTGGATATCTGACATCTAACCAAAAAGTTTTAATTTACACAACACACATCAAAGAAGTAATCCCCAAACTTTATTCCTTTACTCTGAGAAGCAAAATAACTGACAAAAAATAATAGGTCAGAAATTTCGCTTGGCACCGGGCTGCAGAAACATACTTAACAGAACGCTTTGTAACGGCGTTGGAGGCCGAGCCTCAGGTTTACAGACGCATTCTTAANACTATTTGTTCACTTGGTACAACACTACTGCAGAGGGNGACNCTAATTCCTAAACTAGTCAAACCCAGCTAAAGTACNAATGCATTGTGACATGCACACCCTCAAACGAACAAACACTGCAATGTCCGAACATTCAGTCACAAAGTAAAATGCGGTTGTAGTGTTCAAAGAATAAGGAAGAATATAAACAACCTGACCGCGTCAAAGCAAGCAACCATTACGTTATTATGCCTTCTGCATCTTTCGAGAAACAAGTGCATATTTTTTCTTAATAATGCCTCAAATGTAGGAATGTTACATTGAACCTGATGAGTCATGACTACTAACACTCGCTCTCCAGGGCAGGTGGTATAGAGCTCTGCATCCACAATTATAGGCCACACGCAATCTTTGCGTGCATGACTTTCTGATATTCCAACATTATTGTGACGCATACATGGACGTACAAAAGGAACGAAAGAGCACATTTTTAACTGCATTTGAACATCGGCAAAAAGAGGCTCGCAGCTTGTTTGCTGCACAATATTTTTATCGCAAGTGTCTCTGAATGTCTTTGTCATCTGAGAGCTCAGTATCCAGTACAGCTCCCAGGTATTTGTATTGGTTAAGAGATTTTAGATTTTTACCACCGAGGTGACTGTGCTTTTTGCACTCTTAGCCTTTAAAGGTCATACAAACAGTTTTGCTGTAGTTGAAAATATTTCCATGTGATTCTGCATAAGCCTGATACATAGATAAAAATTCTCTTCGCAACATTTCCGAAAACGAAAACCTTTTTCAGCTTTAATCAAGATGCACGCCGAACGATCAGGACAGAGTAAAAATTAGTATTCTCATACAAACGCCTGGTTACGTACTCAACTAGTGTAGTCATGGCTTTAGTGTGACAGATGTATAAGCTACTACAGTAGCAAACCTGGTTAATTTTCGTCTTATGTTAGTAAATTCGTTCTAAGCCTATTCTTCTAGCATGTGCATGAATTTCTATCACAAATGAAGATCCCAAACTTGAAAGATAGCCTATGTCAAGAGTAAAGGGATCTTTGAATTTCGGACAAAACGGATCAGGTGTCTTGTTCCTTTGGCGCATAATAGATCAGGTGTGTTTGGGGCAAAACGTTTTTTTCTGGCATCCATGAGTTGTGTGAAAGTTTTTAGAAGTACGTTTAAGGCTAGGAGCATTCAGGACTTCACTGGTTGCAAAAGTTAGGGTCTTGTAAAGCGTCATTTCGAGCCAAAGTGGTCTAGCAGGTAGGTGGGTTCAACACTTGACTAGCACTCATATGACACTTTACTAAACCTTTTTACCAAGTCGCGGTACTGGGATCAACCCAGAAAGACACTAAACCGTGAAACAGTCCTCAACCTAAATTTAGTTGAAACCTATCAAGTTTCGAAGCGAAAATGCAGCTAAACAACGTTTTATTAAGAAATGTACTACGTTAATAATGGCGATTCCGCTTTGCCCCTAACAAAAATAATAATCAAAANGTCGTAGAAGAACAAGTGGTTTGACGAGGGACTAACAGCGATGTCAAGATTTCTCTTATCAATCTGAAAGTTTCAANAATTTGCGCGGTTCAACAGTACCCTAATGTTATAAAGTTTTATGAGGGCAAATTGAGGCCTGTCTAACAAAAAATAGTACACGAACAAACAGATAAAAAATGCCTTAAAAATACGAACATTTTAAACTATCTCCAAAGTTTTGACACTTCCAGCATATTTGTGTTTAAATACCAATCATTTATGAAATTTTCGATCAGATAACCTGTTTCAAGATAAATCTTGTAAGGAGATAATTTACCAGTAGGATAAAGAAAAATTCCAATAAGATTTCTTATAAATAATTAGAATATAGAATTCCGTCTTTATTCTTTGAAAGTTTATGCAAATGCGACTGGGGGTCCATGGACCCATGACGGTCCATGGTGACCTACTGAAGGGGTCCACATGATTTTCTTATGAAGTAATACTTTCGTTGCTGACCAGATAGAACTGTGTACTAAATGCAATGTGTAAATTGATTTTTGTGTCTGATTAATTTTTTGGTTATCTACTGGTGTCCACAGAGTTATATGAAAAGGCATGGTGGTCCACGGATGAAAATGAGTTGAGAAGCCCTGCTCAAATATATTTTTGTGTCGGTATGCAGATTGCTTTTCTTCTCGGAAAGAAACCAACAAGAGTAAGTCTTTGGGCATTCCGGAATGAAATGGTTGATGTTTCCTGTTGACCTCCGCGACTTGAAGTGCTTTGGTTTCGGAGACCTCGGATGAGGCCATAGCGTTGATCGCTATTTAGATTGTGGTTCATAGTGGAGTACTCAAGTTTCATCACTAGTTACAATGTTTACGAAAGAAAGGTTTCGTTTCTTGTCAATACTTCACAACATCACATGAAGGTTACCAAGAGTTTCTCCTTCAGCAAAAAATAATTCCATTGTAGCTTCAAAGTGGTTTCCAGCGAAGATGCCATTTTGAAATAGGCTCAGCTAAACATTTTAATTTGAAATAGATTAAACACTTGTGCTTTATCATTATCAGATCAAATCACAACAAACATTTCTCAAAAAACGTGCTTCCTATGGCAAAGGTTGTATTTCCTTTTGGCTCACCCTATTATTCAGATTCGGTAAAATTCTATTTATCAGGCAAACGGGCATATTTCTATTGGCTGGTTAAAAAGGGTAAAATGTCCGAAACAAATATACAGAACAGACAGCTGAAACGATATCATCTCCAGTAACCACTCTGTCTGGGTATGATTTCAGACTTAAGTTGCGGTTATGTGGTTCATTTTTGCGGTCATAATATATGATAAGAAGGTTACTTTGTCCTGACAGCGTTCGATTCTACGAGAGTGAAATGGCTCGCTGTCTGTCCTACTTACGTTTGCTGGCTCTGCGGTTTTTGAAGCATAAGCTTCACAAAAATCCTGTGAAATAGTTTTAAAAAAGAATGAAGCTTGCAAAGACCACATGCAAAGACATTCACTTACTTTTGAGTTACATAAAGCAAACAAAGAAATAAAACTGAAAAAGAAATAACCGAAAGTATATGTAACGTTTCTGCCACATCTGCACTGATGTGCTTTATCAGCTTTATTGTAGGTTCTTGGTGGTGTTGCGGTGCCGAATGTTGTGGTTCGTCGGTCGATTACGATTCAATAGGGATCCATACTAGTTCAGAAGTCATCCTGGTTGTTGCAGGAGCACAGGTCAGTCTCCCACAAGGGTCACCAACCTTTATGAAACTGCGAGCTACTTCTTGTGTTCAAATTAATGCGAATAGCTACTAGCTTGATACACACTTCTGAATTGAAAATGTTGTTCGATTTGTCTTTAAATTATTTGAGTATTAACAATTAAGATATTCCGCAATGTTAAGACACTGTTCACGCTAATGTTGCTTTTAGAACAGGCCCGCGGGGGCTAGCACAGCCAGCGCGAAATTTTTGGGGGCTAAATATTTTGACTTTCAGCGAGCTGCAGTACTTTTTTTGGGACAACACCTCTCAAAGCACAAAACGACAAAAAATGCTAGACATTTGACGCGAATGGCGCCTCTGGCTACGCCTATGCCCACGGGCGTCCTACTTGGCCCTTGCGGGCGACCTGGCGCCCGCGGGCACCACGTTGGTGACCTCTGGCCTACCAGCTACGTGACCTGATGTCTTCAAGTTGGCAAACCAATGCAAGGCGAGGAAAAAGCTCTCACCACTTTGTCCGTTATAACTCTCCAGTAGCACTCTGCGTTGATTGACTCTTTCGATTATATTCAGATTACAACAAAATCTTCAATACACTTGAATGTGAAGTCAGAACAAGTGCATTTCTGCGCAAAACCTTGATTTTCAGAAAAATTCCTTTCACGTTAATATTTGCAGGTGTGAGTGAGAACGTCTGCTGAAAACGTTCAGCACTTTGGCCTACAAGCTATACCCAATACAGTAAATGGCCCTTAACAAATCTACCGTTCGCCCACCTAGACCACAAGCAAAACAACGAATGCAGATAGCAAAAATGTCATCAATCGTTTGATAATTTTGCGAATCGAGCTTGTCAGGTGTTGCCATAACTTGTCTAAATCTCTTCATTGTACAATGTGGTGTACAGACATTTAATCACGCGTCATTTAATCAAGCGACGACTGATCACTGGCATTTCATCACTAGACAGTTAATCACGCAGACATTTAAACACCCCGACATTTCATCGCTTAGAAACATTATCATTAGACATATCAACACGCACACACTTGATTACTCAAACTCTTAATCCGTGTAATCCACTGGTTTCAGGCTTAGAATGTTAGGCTTAAGTTGTATGCACACGGCATGCTTCTAATGCGGTGTGTCTGGTGTGTCTGCGACTGGTGCGGTGAGTTCAATGCGCCTTTGTATGCACACGTCTGCGCATGAAGCGTTGCGTTCATTGCGCACGGCCTGGGCTGAACGGATGATTTAGACCCGGAAGTCAGCGCTGCAGTGCAAGACTGTGTTTTACTTAAGTTCTGACATCACATGTGACATACTTTCAAGGTGTTACTAATTTTGTACACCATACCGTTGTAGAAAGTTACAGAAGACCTGCTGCGGTACACTGCACAAAACCTTGAAATAACTGGCTACATGAATTAAAAAAACGCAAATTGCCAAATTGGACTTTATGTAATGTCTCACAAATTGTTAAAAAACTAGTGCTGTCCACATTTTAGAAGAAAAAACTGTTGCATTACACAAAATTTGCATGATTTGTTTCTACAATGGATTGAATGCGATTTGTGTAGTCCTATATCCACTGTCATGAAGGCATTGCTTTAAACCATTTGTTTTATTTCCAGAGGGGCCAAGCAGGGGCGGCTCGTCTAGACGGGCTACACGGCTGCAGCCCACCCTGAAAAATGCAAGGCAAAAGATTCCGCCAAATTTGCCCTAAATTTTGGATTTAGAAATTTCACAACACAATGATTTTCAGTACTTCCGATACTATATTAGTTCAACGTTTCCTAGAAATCCAACAAAACCAATGCTTCGCTCTTTACCAACGACGCCGCTTATGCGATGGCGTTTTCAGCACACTTGCCGATGAATTTTGCGATTTCGGGGCTGTCTTCAGCACAGCTCTAAAGGAAAGAAACCAAGCAATTAGCTACAAGAAACATGGTGGTATGTCCGCCTATCGCAAGGAGCTTTTGCTATTTTGACGATGAATTTTTAAAGAAAAAACGGAGGAAATGTGATCTTGACTGTTTTTTACTACCTGAATTTCTTGAATATTGAATTTTATGATTAGATTTAACAATGCTGTTAATAGTGCTTTGGCTATATTGGCGGCACTGGATTTAAATCTGGTCGCCAATCTCGGGCTGCGGAAACACAGCCCTTCGTTTATTTGCACCACTGCAGCTTGCAACAGTAAGCTGATGAGCTGTCTAGGGTTGGCGTTTGAAGATGGAGGGCAGTAGTTGGTGGAGATCATTCTTGGACAACAAAACGTGTGACTGATTTAAAACATTTAGCTTAAGTGAGAAAAATTTTAAGCATGAGAAATCTGGCAAGCATATAAGCATTCAATTAGACATTTCATTTTAGAATGCAGCATATCCCGAAACAATCGCATTGCGTAAGATGTCCTGCCCTCGAACTATGTGTATTGGCTTATGTGGCTCTCTGACAAAAACGTTTGGAGACCGCTGATTTACAACAACAAGTCACAACACACATAAAACTGAAAATGGATTGAAAAGCGTGGTCTGGATTTAATAAACGGGAAATTTGTGATGTATCTTGAATGGAAAAATCCTTTCCAAGGCGAATTGGATTTAACCGACGAATGGATTTATTATCATAAATTCATTAAGCGGCTTCTAATGTATCTATAACCAACTATACAAATTAGCTGAATAACGAAGTAGAACCTCGTCTTTTCCTGCGTAAGAAAAAACGTTTCAAAGTTTGTTTATTGTGACAACCATCAGTTTCATGTTACACAGGTGTTAGATCGCTATCACTGCATTCCTGCGCGACATTGCGGTCGCACGCAAATGTGCTGTCTAGGTTAAACGCATGAGCGGTTTTTGAACAAACGTGTGTTTCCGGAGTTCCTGTGGTTTGCGAAAATTTTAATAGGGGAATCACCAACGAGGTTTTCACCTGCTTCCGTTCACTTTGAACAGCTGTTTGGCGGCTCAATGGCAAGTGGTTGCAGGATGATTTTGCAGATCTTATTTCTGGAATAAGCACCGTAATTCTTGTTATGATCGCATGCAGTGCAGTTCGACGACATATTTAAAGACAATTACCGATAGGGCGAAGCCTGAATAATGCTTTTTGCCGGGGCGGTTGAGGTGAACGCTCTTGCCCAAGGAGCGCTGCGGCGATTCACTCAGTGGCCGTGGATCGAACACCAAACCTTCCGATTGTGGACACTCCACCACTGAGCCGTACACAGTAATTCTTATTTTCAAAGATTCAGAGAGTCTTGAAATTTATGTTATATTGAAAAAAAGCAAGAAGCAGGAGAATTGGGTTCAGCAAAAGTATTTCTTGTTCCTTGCCACATACATTAAAATTTATCCAGTTGAACGAAAAAATGCATGCAGTCTGAGTGGAGGTGTCTTGGTATTGAGTTTGATCCGACAAAAATCGAACATTAAAATTCTTTTCTGCTTAGAATGTACGTTCCAAGTTTAAGAAATATGCTTTCAATATTGGTATCTCATGTTCGTCACGACAACCGCTCCTTAGCCAGCTCTCCACTAACTTTTTTGGTGGAACAAATTTTCATCAAATCCATTATTGAAACACTCAAGAACGAAAACACGAGATCAATTCATCCATGGATTTCTATACCGGGCAATACCAATAAAGCTGTTGTGAGAACACCTTCTGTGTTAAAGCCGTTCCAACCGCTAAATAGGGCTTAAAAATAATGAAGATCTCGTAGGAAAATCTTTTTGTTATTTACTGGAATGTTTTACACTGAAATCGCACCTCCTGAACTGTGTGAAGACAAATCATCCGAATATCCGAATAAGAAATCATAAAAAGAGAACTTGTGGTGGCAACATGGAGGAAAATCATTTTGGAATAACGATTAATGGGCGTTGTTTAAAATCACCACTCTTTGCGAGAGATCCACGAATTTAAAGTGACAATCCTACATAATGAGACGTTTCGAAAATAAGCCAATCCGTTTCGTGTAGCATTTGCCTTCATCTGCGCGGACAGGTACGAAAATATGTTTTTCCGACGAAATGTGAATGTATTGGAGCGACTGCCTGCTCAGCCATTTTGCATTTCATCACGAAATTGGACAGAATACGGACAAAGAGAAATGCGGAAGCAAAGGAAGTAAATGCATTCCTGTCCCATCGTTCGTTGTGCTGCAGATATCTGAATAAATAATTTTTTGTAATCAAGATGATCCAAGCCTTTCAAAAGGTATTGCCAGTCCTTTTTAAAATTTCTAGGTATATTCCACATAATAAGAATTTTCATAGACTCATCAATAAGCACGTTAGTTATTGTTTTACAGTATATAATTGTGCTAAACATTCAAACATTTCGACGCCCGACCTATTTATCAGTTGCAGAAGGTGTTGAAAACGTAGCAAGCGTGACCCGTTGAGGAAAGTTTAGTTGTATTTGTTCTATAGTTTGCTTCACTGTTCGTTATTTGTTGAAGAAATTCGTCACTGCCTTCATCGTTTTGAAACTATGAGATTTTGCACATCAAGCAATTGAAACACAACCAGCTGTTTGCTTTCAATATCTATGTGGTTACGGATTTATGGTTTAGCAAAAATAGGAAAACAAACTGGATGTTCATGAAGAAGTCAGCGTTACTCAAAAAATAGCCTGTCGTCACATTCCTATAAATTGCAATACGTGGCACTTTTCTAGATCCTACTGATCCTAACCCCAGATAAATAGAAGCTACACCTCAGTCCACGCTCTCATTTACACTGTACAGGCCNACAATTGTAAATACTGATGTCGATTCCAGCTATATCAACATGTCCTCATTTAACACCCAAGTGAAACGGTGCGTGCAGTGACAGNGATGAGATAACACCCGCCCTGTCACGTCTTACCGCTCCTGGTGGGGACGGGAGGCGAGGACACTGTATCTTTAAGCGCTTAAGGCAATGACGGAAGTGAAATAAAGATGCGGACTCTTTTACGTTCGTTGCAAAATTGCCATCAGGCATGAGCATTCGAACTTAAGCGAAAACAAGTGCGGCCTGCAAAACAATTGTCTAAGCATGAAGAGAAGCGATACATACTGTAGATTCCACTTACGGCATAAACTGACAAGCATTTTGTCTTGTAGATGGACACTTACATTAGGCTTGTTTTGACTTGCTGTTTTGATGTCATTCGTGAAACATGGTTTAAAATGCGTTTAGTCGTTATCTGTTTCTCTCTTAGGAAACAATTTATATCCAGAACATTAAAATTCTTCAGATGCTTTAGTTTGCATTAATGTCAGCACTGTTATCGGACAAGCAGACAGAGGGTAAATCTTTCGAAGAAGATTTAAAATTAATTTAATTAATTAAATATCTAACCTGCCTTTCATGAAATGTTTGTAGCCAGAACAATAAAAGTTAATGTCAAACATTCTAACGTGCATTAACCCTTTAGGGACGGACCATAGACCCCGTGAATATTTTTTCATGATTTTTTGAAACTTTTGTCTACTTGCCATAATAAAAGCATAAATAATTTTATTTTTTCAAATTTTGCTTTACTTTGTTTGTTTCATTATGTTCCCATTGGAGTTTACTGCTACTTGAAAATACATAAAGCTGACAACGTTTCTCTCTGGCAAAATTAATGAGAAATTGCTTGTATTTCTTTAGTAATAGCAGTATTTACTAGCGTTTGAATTGCCTTTCTATAGATTGCTCTTCAGACATATGTCCAGGACCGTAACCAGGAGCCCCCCTGCAAAATTTTACGCCCCTCCTAGAAAAATGTGTTGAGCATAGGTCAATACTGTTGGACATATAGTCCAAAACTATTGGACATATAGTTTTGACCTATGCTCAACACATTTCTTAAACATTTTGTGCCCCTCCCAGAAAACTCTTCGCCGCCCCTGGTGTCCCAAGCTGGTTGCGGGTCTACGTATGTTACACATAAAATACGCTGGTTTACGTTTTATAACAGGACAAAGTCAAAACACCAACTGCAATAAACATCCACGTATGCCAGCGGCTCGAGAAAAGTTAAAAAGACTTCACCTCAATGTGTGTGGAACAGTGTGCTACATTTCTTATGAAGTCTCTTTTCAAATATGCCACATTAAGACCTAGTGTTTTTTTGGCAAAACACATCTTGTGAAACAGATCCAAGTGTAAGTTTCACGCCGTCGCATCGTATTATGTTTTGCGCTGTAGGGCCACCACCCAAACGGAGCCTTGCTTCTGCTTTTACCAAATACCTTGCGATTTCTCATCCTATTTTGAGATGAGTAGCCTTAGGGTGATTTACATAGCTGTAAAAGGGAAAAACCGTCACAACAGAAAGATTGAAACTGTTGCTAAATAGGTTCTATACCACCACATTCGTGATCGCAGCCGCGGTGGGTATGATGACAGCATGCGGTCGCACACGGCCACGTCACCCATCCCTTGATTGTACATCTTCACAACGTGTGGCTGTTCCACTGCTCTTCGGTGTTCGTTTTTAACCCGTCTTTCTGTTTCGCTGATAGGTGTTAAAGTAAAATAGTGGCTGACAACCGTGAGTGGACAGTTATCGCTCCATCTCGCACCAATAACATTGCCATCTGAACGCTAATCGTAAGATTCTCTGGGCTGTTTCTTACAGTCCTTGTTTGCAATCAAAGAGCAGCGTCGAGTTCGATTTTCTCTAATTGTAGCCTACCACAGGCTCTGATATCTTGGCAGCCAGGTCACACAACAACTGGTGGCTTGCAAAAAATTTATCAAAGAAAACAAAATGTTGTTTATCACTGCTTACTGGACTAAGTATGGTAAATACAACATATGGTCCTAATGGGGTGGTTCTCCGAGAATCTTTTCCACAGTATATATCCAAGATATACAGAAAACCGTCATCACTGCACAGCATCCACATTATACATTCGAATTTGACTGGTTTCTTTTCATAAACTGTTTAGCGCTGAGAAGACCTCGATACAGAACCACTAATTCATATATACTTAGATTTGTGTGAAACACACCAAATTGTTGACAGCTGGTCTTCAGTTTTTCTAGCAACGGTAATACTTTTGCCAATTTAAAGTAGGCTAAATTTTGATTGTCATGTGTATGCAGTAAGACTGTTTGGAGGTCAAGTGACAGAAGATTCGACGACCGCTACACAGCTGCATCAGTGAAACCCTCCCCCAGCACAGCGAACACCCCTCCCCACACACACAAGCCGTGGTTTACACACTGAATATTAAAAATTGTCAGGTAAAGCACTATTTCAGAAGAAAATGTAAGTTTGAAGGATTTTTGTTTGTTTGATGTCGCTGAAATGTACAAGTGGTCTTATTTTTTGCCCATGAGTGTAGCACTCTGTAATCATGCTGGCTATCCTGGGAAGCAATTTCACTGTATATCTGTAATGAAATAGATTGGTGCATGTGACAAACTCTTCACATCTGTCCGACAACGAGTTATTTCACCAGCGCTGTAGTGTGAAACAAGAATGAGATTAAAAATTACCTCAATATTGTCCTAATACTGAACATCTGTTGCCAAACATGGATATTTCTGTGCTGTAAAGGGTCAACGTTCCCATTTTGGGAACAACGTTTTCAAACGTTTTGTGAGGAAAGAGATGGACAAAAAATTGTAAACTAACGCTTGGATCAGTTAAATATAACTACAAAAAATATTTTCATGGCATATTTCCTTGAAATTTTTTCGAGCTTACACTAAACAAACAAAGATTAGTTTGGCCACCCTAAAAACTACGTTTTGACTGAATATGAATCGCCATAGAAACAAAACAACATTTTGGATTTCATGAAATGGGTGTATTTTCAATAGCACCAATCTAGAAGAATTGTCTGAAGAAATCCGGATGCACATTTTTAATCCGTGAAATAGTTACGAGCATTTAAAAACATGTTCCCATTTTGGGAACGTTGTTCTTTAAAGGGTTAATGTGACTACCATGATGTGACAGGCAGAGAGAGGCTAATTTTTTCGATGAATACTGAAACATTTTTTGCCAAATTGAATACATACTGTTTTTATTACAACATTTCTTTTGAAATTAACAAAAAATAATTATAGAAATCACTATTTTCCAACTAATGGAGTTTCCAATGTTATAGATTGAATCGTTTGAAGTTTTTAATGTAATGCGTCTAATCACGCTCGTTAAGGAGAAACAAATTTGTACATGAGAAAACAAATTTGATCCTCTATCTTGCAAGCTCTTAAATTTGCATTAACGTATTAGCAGTCAACGAGATTCAGTCAAAAACAACATTTTCGCTTGTCAATTTTTCGACTTTTTCAGCAAAAATCTTCCATCGTCTATTCTGATGAGAAATTAATGTTTTTTTTTCATTGTGACGCAATCGTCGTTACTTTGTCACGAACACAGTAAAGACCAATCACGTGACAATTTTTCGTTGTTTTGTTGTAAGGAAAGAAGCATCTGCAGCAAATACAGGAGGAAACCTAACTGAGGTTTCACATTTGCACCCTCAAGTCGCACATTCAATTTTCTTCATGATTTGTCATGCGCATAACCAGTCATAAGAACATCTGGTTAGCGCTGGTCATTATGTCACACTAAATTGTACTGGAAACAAGAAAACCAAAACATTCTCACATACTGATGAGAAGAAAGGGTGGTCAATCTGCGTTCGACTAGCCATGTAGCGTACTAGAGCCTATCAAATGTTAAAAATTGCAAAAAAGCATTGATTGTCACCAAAAGATTTTCAGCGACCTCCAAATGTTTGAGCGGCCATTTGATGCGGAAACACGTTTGCTCAAAATTGTAATCACCGACATTCTGGTGAAAATTTTCAGTTGTCTGGCGATTGCCGTCTATGCTGTCAAATCGACCGGTACCACTGGGCGATCCGTTTCAATTTAATCGTGACCTGAGGCAAAACGAAAATATTTTTTCGTGCAATTGAGCAAGAATTTTATGAAAGATCGGCTTGGCAAGCTACGTGGAAGTTCGGCGAGGTCGTCGAATTTTAAACGACTCCACGTCGTATCGGAGCTTCAGTTGCGTTTCGGGACTTCATCTGTGAGGAGCTCAATTGCAAGCTATGATCGTTTTCGGATGCAATAGTTGAACATCTAAATAATGGCTTTGTGTGGCGCCACAGAACGACAATTGAAAGTTAAGTGGTGAATATCAGCCACAAGAAGTTGTTAACATCAGTCGTGATCAGGGTTTTCTTTAAGGCCTTTTAGGGACCTAATTCGGGTCCCTAGAATTGAAAATCGGGTCCCTAGAATCAGAGAAAATTATCATCGGGTCCCTAGAATCAGGGAAAATCGGGTACCTAGAATCAGAGAAATCGGTTCCCTACAGATCCATACCGGGTACCTAACATTTTCCTTAAAAACATGCCTGGTCGTGATTGTATGCATATCAGTGTTGTTGAAAAATTAGTGGCATTCCAATATGCAAGGTTTGTTTAGGGAGCTTTTAGGTGATTAGAAATGCACTCTGCTCGTTTTAAAGGTTGCTCTTATAATTATGTATCAAACAAGAAATTTCCTTTCCTAATTTCAAACTTTGACAGTTGCCAACCATTATTTACAATGTGTTTAAATCAAGTTACTTTGATTTAAGAAGCCTAAAACAATCAGTGCATCGAAGGCCATCATCTGAAAATGTTACGTTAACCTTTAAGAGCATCACCTGCAGACAGGATCTTTCTGCGCATCGCACTTTGATCTGTCTTACGACCAGTCTCATTCCTCGCCATTCTCCTGTTTTCGTCATGCGACTGAGAGCCATTTAAGTTAGCAATGCACGAGACGAAGGAATTGTCAGAATTTAAACGCGTAAGCATCGGTGATAATAACAAATATCTTAAAAATCGTAAATAAGAAGCTTTGTAAAAACGTTTCTGTTATGATAGTCTTTGCATTTTCGATCGCATGTTCACTTATAAGGTGATAAAAAGAAAAACTGTTTTCAACGGTTTTGGTGTAACGGTTTTATGCCTGTTAAGTTTCCCGTTCCACCGGCCACTTGATAAATTGGGTTGAGATTGGCCTCTGATGCTGATAGATCGGGTTCGGTTGGGTCATGCCAACGTCGGGTTACTCCAAAGATTCGAAACACGGGACTTGCGGCAGGTTTTTTTAAGGTTTGACCTTGGTGACCGGTAAGACGTTTTGAGATACTACAACTATTTCATCTGAGTACCAAGATGGTCATAAAGCGAGGTTTCAGTGAATTTTGGAGGTGGTTATACAGAGAGGTTCTACTACATTTGAGAGACCGTTGGAAAAACATGAGAGACCGTTCAGGTCCTCAAAACACCTCAAAAACATTGCTTGCGGCCTGTGCAGCCTTGCGATCGGCAAGGTAAGTTACAAACAAAACATTCACGAACAGTGCTGCCATTAACTCAACACAAATGCAGCATCTTGGCAGGTTCATGGACCCTTTAGCAGAGTAAGTTGAAATAGGTGTCTGCAGACCACACGTGACACTGCAATGAGAGTAGCTGACAAAGCGAGTATAGTGAAACTTTCCTCTTTTTCCAAGTCTACCGCTTCTTTGCCCTACAGTAATACAGAGGTTCCCAAAGAGCAGCCCGCCATTCAAACGCGGCCCACGAGCACGTTTCACATGCCCGTGACTTTGGTTTCAGGTTATGTCGTACCTGTCGCAAAGGAGTCCCTTCCTCAAACCCAAAGCGAGATGCCCGGACTATGCTAACCTTGGTCATTGTTGGAAGCAAACGCTGGCCCGCGGGCATCTTCGCATGATCAAATTTGGAACTCTTTTCAAAAAGGTTTGAACACCTCCGCTGTAAAACATGAGGGAAGCTTCTGTTTGAAGCCCGATATATCATATTTCTCCCTTGTCAACGATGTTTTTCCAAAAGCACCAAGGCCCAGATGCGATAAGTGAGCGCCGCGTCCGTCGCTGCAGGGCAAGATACGCACAAGGCGCGGCGTCGAGCGCGGCACCGCTTGGCACACAGAGAGCTTTAACGTCACCAGTTTTCTGTGCGTCTCTAACATGGACTTCGACTATTATGCTTTTTCGAGCAACTTTAGATCCTTTCTGAGATTGTCAGGAGGCACAATGCCTGTTGCTGCGGACGTATACTCGAACATTTGAAAATAACAGTTGTTTGCCACTAATACTGCGATCAAGTCATAATAGATTTTTGCTCGATGCGAAAAACTTTGTGTCAGGCAAGCATTCGATCGCAATTAGTCGTATGTATGAGTTTACACTTGTTTCGTTTCAGGACAGGAAATTAGTGTCGTTAAAATGCGAGTCAATATCGCATTAGCGCTGTCGCTTGCGACTGCCTTGGTGGGTTGCTGCTTGGCTGAATCCGACAATTCGACTGGTGCTGAGCAGAATAAGACCAGGACAGTCAACGCCACCACCAACGTAGCGCCCCTCAGTGAAAAAGAATTAGCAGACATGGTGCTGGAACAGCAGATGATTGACAGTGCGCGAAGTACGTACTCACCATCAAACTTTCACATGTTTATAACCATCAGTTCGTTTTAAAAGCAAGGCGTGGATTACTGGCTAGTGCGAATGAAATAGGCCAAAAGAGTTAGGTCNTAGTTAGATTTAACGTTACTTATTGATTCGAATAATTGTGATGGAAGTGTTGAAATGTCACTTCTTTTGCATTCTGACATCCATAATTATGTTGCAGTATGATCCCAATGTCTGACAATAACTTTTTCCAATTTCCAGGATTCGCTTGCAGTTTTGAAGGAGATGTTTCTGCCGGTTTCGTTACCCCGAAGACTTGTCTGAAGGGCCAGTTCACACGAGCCTATTGTGAGAAGAAAAAATGTTGCTACACAGAAGATGAAGAAGTAAGTCACTCGGACCGAAAATGGAAAAGAAACGACACCTGAATTGACTAAAAATTATACTGTATAAATCACGTGATCTTTGAGATAAGTCAATCTTTTCAAAAGTCATCATATCTTAGAACAGTGGTCCTTAATGTTTTAACTCCTCAATACCCCTAAGTAAAATTTTGTTCAAGCCGGATACCCTTTTTCAACAGTTTAATAACAAAAAATTGTAAGAAATAAAACAGAACTGGTAAAGAAATATTCACTAGAGTAGTGAGGAAAAAGATCAGTGCAAAGGCTGCATCACATTCATCAGCACCATATCTTCTTTCATGTGGGTACAATCAATGTTGCTAAATTACCAGAACGAATGGAATGATGTTGAATACCTGCATTGTTGAATAGGAGTTAGGTGAAAAGTCATCATATCTTAGATTCTATTTGAATAAGAGCTGATAATGCCTACTTTGTAGGCGAAATATATACTCTGTAAGATCTTAGTGTCTGATTCTGTGCTGAGAAAGGATTTCTTTCAATAG
>JGI24158J21664_10006102_pt1 | contig 15840 bp, 9 predicted proteins | sample Ectturendosymbi3_FD_21664 | JGI IMG/M metagenome (IMG submission 21664)
GTAGAGTCAGAATTAGAATGACGACGAACAAAAGCGTTGGGCGTTCGAATGCGCCACAGGAAACAGCGACCGACTGCGGTTATGTAGGTTTGCAGGCTATCGCGTCGATGGTCGGACTGTCGGACTGAAAAATAAAGGCGTAATCTTTACTGAAATGGCTTAATCTTATTCTTTACCCCTCAAAACATCGGGATAGACACCAAAATTATTTTGATATCATGCATAATGACTGAGATATTGACGAAAGAAGGATTTTCCGTAATGGCGGCCTTAATTTGCATATTGGGGAGATTGCCCAAGGATGACTGAGTGGCATCATTCAGATTCTTAAAGAACACACCTCGGAGGTATGGAAACAGCAAAAAAACTTTGTACGGACGGTATTGCACGCTTATCGGTCCCTGCCACCGAACTTAAGAAGCCGAAGTAGCGGAAGTAAAACCATCCCAAAACCTTCCGTTACATAGCAAGACTGCGTTAAACCCATACAAATTTCGACAAAAAAAGCCAAATCAGTGAGCAACAACGACAACAAGAAGTAAGCGAAGCAACAAATAGCACGTCCTTCCAGCCGCCAAGGCACGTTCAGGAGATCTCAACGCAGATGGAAACCATGAACCCTGCCTGTCAGAGCTCAACACTGACGCTCTGCGAAGAGTCTTGATAACGATGTTGTGGTTAGACAGTCCTCGGAGCTGGGTGTCGCTGGGTCGTAGCACAAGCCCCAGTCGTTTGTCGTGTAGGCCTACCCAGCCTGAAACACAGGAGAACTGCTGGCAGTATTTATGTAAAAGAATATGAGCATCAGTAATGCTGCACAGCAGTCAACTAACAATCAAAAAAAGGAAAAAGAATAAATAAAAGGAACACCAGAAAACAAGAAAGGAACAGATAAACATGCCAGCACAAAATGACAAAACAAAATCAAAAAGCACTTAAAACGAAGACAAATAGAAATGAACCAAAAATAAAAAAGAAAATTAACATTAAGCCAAAACCTCCGTAATCAAAGAACGATCAGGACAAATTCAAAATTAGGAATATGAAAATAAAGTAAAACAGAAGAAATGCATGAAACGAAATGTAAACGAATAAAACAAAGCTACGAAGTGGAAAGGGTCCAAAGAAAGCAGTAAACAAACCTTAAAACCAAGCTAGGTGATTATACCGAGAATCAGTCAGGCAAAACGAATCGAGAGTAAGTAAAAGCAAAACTGGATTAGAATTAATCCATTAGAAAACAAACCGATATTAGAAAACAAACCGATAGGTTTGTTTATGAGCAAACAATATTATTACAAAGAATAGAAAACAATATTACTGTATTACAAGCCGGTATTAGAAAACAAACCGATAGGTTTGAAATGAAACAAAAAGTAGTTTATCTGCCCTGCAAAATCTGGTAAAGCATTTTTTAAAAATGTCTTTCTATTTTCAGTTTCATGAAATGAACCTCGTACTTCCACCATAAACCTTTTGTCACTTTTCATTAAGCAGTCACAGAATTTGCAAAATATTTCACCCTTGCGTGTCGAGGAAAACTCAGAAGCATATTCATACAATATATTTTGAAATTTTGAAGAATTTGGTTGTTTAACCTCAGGCATGATTGTGTTGATAAGTACATTAATAACTAGAGTAGAGTCGAATTTGCGAATATCATAAAGTTAAAACACATATATGCATAATGGATCGAGCATTTGCCGAACCAAGTACTTTAAGACCACGTTTCTTGCATTGCCATGCCCAGTTCACTTAATATTCAAATCATCCAGTATAGTGGGCTGCACAACATTGTTACCTGTGACACAAGTCACAACAAACCCATCAGTATTTCAGAATTGCAACTAAACCTGCAAAAACATATCTGAAAATCCGTTGTTGTAACTTTGATAAAATATCGATAACGAGAAAAAACTCTTGTGCAAGAACATTTTGACCAAATGATAATTTTTGAGCTAACAAGAAATTTTGACCTAACGATAAATTTTGACTTTTTTTGACCTAATAACTTTGGAAGGCAGAAAATTTTGACTTTATTGGCTTTTGATTGCCCTAATAATAAGCATTTCATAGAACCTCTCTCATGGATTTACTGTGCGTGCTTTTATTACTTCAATAAAAAGAAACTCATGCAATCTGCTTATGAAGATGTTTAGCATTGATTTAACAAAATAAATGTAAAACACAGTTGGTTTTTGCTCCATCAAAACGTTTTGGTTAGTTCGTATGATTTGAATGCGACTTGAACTTAAGGGTTGTTAACCAAAACAACGTAGAGAGAGTATTTATCTGCGTTGAACTTGATTCCTGCCCTATACCTCAACTGCTCTGGAAAATATTTAAACGTCTTGTCAACGTTTGTTCAATGCGGCTTTGCGGCAAAAAATAAGTTGACAACCACACTAATTACTCAATCACTGCTTTACTTTCGAACGTAGCCCTCATTTATTCCAATATAACTGTTTCAATAGAGTATATATCAAGTCCAAGTTAAGTTTGCTTAGAATGGTACTACTGTACTTAAACAAGGGGGTATTTTAAATTTGAGCAAAAGAAGATATTTTCATCAAAACTGATATTGTAGAAACAGCGCATAGCTAGCAAGACTTGGATTGCGAAATTTGCTGCTGCGTTGGTACAAGCGAGTGTTTCGGATACTGTTACCTATCCCGCACAGTTAGGTTGTATCCAACCAATAAAATGTTTCTGTTTAAGAACTTGATTTCTTATACAGAATCATGAGTATGTATAGTAACAATATGATACAGTAGATCATCAATATTTCACATCTGACAAACTTTAAAATGTTTGCTCTATAAACATTTGACAGCACTGGTTTTGCCGTGCTGTATGTGCTCTGCAAGCAAAAGAGTAAATCAGATGAAACATTTAGTTTCTTTCACCTGGGAAAAGAACAAGCTTTTCAGAGTACGGAAAAATGGGCAAGAAAAGGATTGACCAAAGGATTATAAAATTATTTGGAAGAGCATTCCTAATCTTCACTTATCAGGCATGGGCTTACTTCGTAAAAATACCATTTATCCAGAATGAAAACTTCTCTGGGTCAGCTTTCTTTAATGTATATTGGTCCCAGACTTTGGTCTGAAATTCCTGAAAACTTGAAGACTTTTACCTTTCTCATTTGGAAAACAATACAGAATGTCTTGTTCTCTTGCCACTATGCCAGTTGATCCGTCATTCTTGTGTTTGTTCCATTTTTCTGTAAGTTTGTACATAGTGCCTCTTTTTCTGCAGCACCCTTGACCATTCCAAGTGTACAGCTCATCCTCCCTGTGCACGGGCATGCTTTTCACCCTCTGGATTTTTTTTGTGTAGTTGTGGTGCGTTACTAATTTCCATGTACTGACCAGATTATTGCATTTTTCACGACATATTTTCTTATCCCTTGAAACGTCTTCAATTTAGTATTGGTTTATGCCAGCAACAGGGTGGCTGATGAGTTGACCCATAAGGTCTTTCTCCAACAGTTTGCGTCTCAGATATGTAGTTCACAACATATTGTAGAATTCCGAAGTCCTCAATTGTTTTTCTCAGTTTTATTAACATGCAATTAACTTTTCTGCTCTTTGGTGTTCTACTCTTTTATTACATTTCTGGTACGTAGTGGTCCAAGTCACAAAAATCGATAAAAAAACCTACCTACCTCGTAACATTTTTCTTCGGGAAGAAGGCTGTATAAGTTATGAGGTCTAACTAATAGATTACGGCAAACAAATTTAAACAATTGCAATTAGTCATTCGATTACATGGCAAAGGCTTATTCCCTCAAAATAATATTGATTTTTCTTGGAAAAAAACATGCATCGATCTGAAGCGAGATAGCAACACCAAGCCAGGCTAACACACAAACGATTCTACATCGTTCGGTCTGTAAACATGAAAGCAAAAAACATTCACTGTAATCATCAAAATTGCGAGATTACCAAAACAATGTGATTAACTCGCTGGGCAAATCTACTGCATGTGGTCAGAAAGTATAGTTCATGCATAATCCAGCGAAATGAGCAGAGTCAAACACTAATGCAGTTTGGTGCGGTCTAACTTATTTTTTAAGTTGATCCTTTCACAAGATATTTTGAGTATAACAATGAAGTTGCTTGGAAATGTTGTCTAGGAAAGGAAAGCTTATCAGTGACTGTCCGAAGGGGCAGAAAGCGTATTCCCTGATAAAACTCGATTGATCTGATTCTGATACCAGTCATTGATTTAAATCTCCCTGAGTAGAGTAGGATCATGTTCCGATCTTTGTTCGTAATATTCGTAAGTTTCCCGTAAAAGAAACATGAAGTCAAAAACAATAGTCGACGTATTATAGCTTCCACTTTCGTTAAAATTTCCAAAAGACCACGATAAAAGCCTCCACAACTCACTTTTCCTTTTATAATGGCCACTATTCAAATTATGGGCAAATTCACATTACTGTAGTATATTTCCGTAAGTCGATGACCAATGATCTAAACCACAAGTGCCCTTAATTTTCTTTCATTTGCCTCAGAAGCCAGCCGCCATTATCCTGGATTCGTTTCGTTTGCTCTTACAGTTATCCGACACTTCTTTTTGCTCTAACTTTCTAAAAGCACGTTCTTCGCATTTCGACAATATTAACGGCATTGTAATTTCCTGCGCTTTCAGTGTAACCTTATATGCAATGGACTACAGATCATTTGCCTTTAGGTTTATTTCTCCTCAAACAACCTTAACGATGTTTTCTGCGACGTACTTGAAACTTGGAAACAAAACAAATACAACTCGCATTAAAAACATTTTCTATGAACAATTGATGGCCCGGCCTCATCATACTCCTGTTTGGTGATCCACATTTGTTGGAAAGTAGAGAGAGATGCAAGAATAGATCCTCCAATCCAAACGGAATATTTTCTTTCAGGTGGAGCAATGATCTTGATTTTCATTGTGCTGGGAGCAAGAGCGGTGATTTCCTTTTGCATTCTGTCAGCTATGCCAGGGTACATGGTCGTTCCTCCGGAGAGAACGTTATTGGCGTACAAATCCTTGCGAATATCAATGTCGCACTTCATTATGGAATTGTAGGTAGTCTCGTGCACACCGGCTGATTCCATGCCTGTGTAGACAAGTGTACACGCCGTTACATCCATGTACGTATCTAACATTTGAATCTTTATCAAGAGTAACGTTTTGAGAAGACATTTGGCCGATCCACTATAAGAAATGTCAGTATGATCTCAGATGTGATTGTATTCTTGTACGCAAGTGCAAAATCACCTTGGGTTTGAGTCAGCACCATAGAGATTTTCCAACGTCTTGGAAAATTTTTTCCAACATTTCATAATATCTTTCCCAGGCACCCAATTTATTGCTAGCTGTTAATTTTTTCATGTAAAGTCAGAAATGATTTTTTTAGATATGACAAATAATAAGATAATAACCAGTGATTTAAATTAAATGAGACCAAGTTGAACATTTTGATACTTTTTACCTGCAGTGAGAATCATCTATTAAGCTTTTTGTATGGCTGTAAACTGAATTCATAGAATTTAGTAAATTAATACCGTACAATATATAAATACTTCGATAGTATACCATAAAATTTCATCTCCTGCGTAGGCAAACGTGGAAAAATGTGCAGATCAGACCAGTCGACAAGGGGCAGTTGACGGATTAAGCCCCCCCAAGCACACAATTACGCCCTCCCAAACTCAAGCTCCAGTCTCTTCAAAAAACATTTTGAATGCATTGTACACTACAAAACCCCCAAAAAAGCGCACAAGTCACCCAGTGACGTTATTCTGGTGAAGGGCCTGCATGGTGGTGATCCAAACAGGTTAGGAGTAAAGAATAAAAAATCCATCGTTTCTAGAATTATCTAACAAATTCCTCTGCAATGTTTGAAAACGTTCAAATAAATGAGAACTTGTCACTGACTGAGAGGTCATCAGTGACTGCAAAAAAATGCAATGTCTTCTCATTTTTGCACCAAGCGTCCCTTAGAAAAGGGTCTTGCGACATACATCGAACACTGAAATATCTAACTCGACACTCACCAATAAATGATGGTTGGAACAGTGTTTCCGGGCATCGGAATCTTTCGTTCCCGATAGTAATAACCTGTCCGTCCGGGAGCTCATAGCTTTTTTCCAGAGATGTGGAGGAAGCTGCAGTTGCCATCTCTTGCTCGAAATCAAGAGCGACGTAGCACAGTTTCTCCTTGATATCTCGAACAATCTCACGCTCAGCTGCACAGTACAAATCACACTTCGCTCAGGCATTGTTAAATCGAAATAATGTTAGTAAGCGTCAAACTAGGGGCGGAACCACGATTTTCTCTTTGGGGACTAAGACCGCCAATTCTCCACTTTGCCACGTGACGCAAATTAAATATGCAGTGTGAGACCCAGAGTCATCGGTGGTTGAAGGCATTGGGCTTTACTTCTCGAACTTCGTCCCTGAATTTTTTTCTGGTGCCGATACTGGTGAGAGGGTGATGGCGTGATGGAGGTATCATTAAATGTTACCAGCGTATACAACAAACAATTAAACAGATTTTTAAGAAACAATATATGAAGTTACGCATAAGCTGTGTCAAACTTTATCTGGGAAATCTGCACCAACCAATCGAATCTGCATTCTCTCGCTCAAGCTTTCCAAATTAACACAACATTTTTCATCCATTGTGAGGTCAAACATTTCTATCGGTCTTCATCGCATCGTGCCGCAATATTTCTGCCAATACTGCACAATATTCTTATTTTCAATGCGAGTTGTGTTTCACGTGATTTGCAATGACTGCGAATCGTTGAAATAACATTTCCTGAAGCAATAATGAAAATAGTAGACCTTGAGTAGAACTATACCTCACTTCACATCACAGTTTTCTGAAACTAATTAGTAAAGCTACACACTTAATGCCGAAAATGTAGGTGGGAGCCAGTGCAACCATTTCTTTTTTAGTTTCGTACAACACAGCAGCATGGCATGAGCTGCCGTTTGTCAAAAAACTAAGGTTATATATTTCAATGAATCAGCATTGTTACACATAAACATTTTCGCAGTGTCAATGGTTCCTCTACACCAGGGGTCACCAGCCTTTTTGAAACTGCGAAAGCCTCTTCTTGGGTACCGATTAATGCTAATGGGCTACCAATTTGATACACACTTTTAAAATAAAAAATGTGCTCAATTCATCTGTAACTAGGCTACCAATAATAAAATTAATTATATTGATCTATGTGAAGACACTAACCATCATGGGCAATGAAAGGATTTTTTCCAGGAAGGGGGTAATAGTGGATTTTTCCAGGGGTAGCAAAAAATATTTTTCCAGGGAAGGTCAAAAGTAGTGCAATTTCTTTTTACCCCATATTAATGCTATTTTCAAAACAGGCTCGGACGACCGGTGCCAGCAGGCACCATGTTGGTGACCCCTGCTTTAGACCTAAGCATTGAAAGTTACTTGTTTGCTATTGAATGCAAAAATTGATGGATATAGCTTATCCTATAAATAATCTGTGGCAAGATTTTAAACATCCGACTGAAAGGAGGAAAAACACTGAGAATGCCGAAAAAGCCGACGTACCCCGGTAAATAGCCACCCAAATAACAGCACAACTATCTCTTCCTGCTTTCCTTATATGCGCAAATCTTTTTTACCATTGTGCTCTGTTCGTTCATAAAACTTGGGGATTAGTGCTTCGTCCTTGATAAGCCTTGAAGCACTGCTGACATTACAAGAGAAACGGAAGTTCAGCTTCAGAGCCGCAACCACCTTTTATTTTCGCTTTAGATAAATGACATTATTAACATAATTATGCTCTTTTCGCGTCGCTGAGTACGTTAACGCCAATGTTGAAAATGGTTGTTAAAACGTTTAGCAAGAAATTACCAAGCCATGTGAAGTGCCTGGCACAGTTTGATTTTGAACTGCTACGCCATTGGAAACTCCTCCCAAATCCACCCTGGAGCAGCTTCTGCGTCAAACAGACTTAAAGTTAAGCTGAAGAGATGAGTTTAAGAATGTTTTATTACACAACGTCCAACTAATTTTTTATTTCTTCATTTTTTGTCGTAAACTGAAGTTCCATGTTTTGTGGATTAGGAGTACCAGAGTAGAAGTAAAAGTTTTATACAGCAATCACCTGTTGTCACAAATGCGTAGCCACGCTCGGTTAATATCTTCATCAGGTAGTCAGTAAGATCACGACCTGCAAGATCCAGGCGCGCGATGGCGTGAGGGAGCGCATATCCTTCGTAGATGGGGACGTTGTGCGACACGCCATCTCCAGAATCGAGTACGATACCTTGGTGCAAGACAGTACACGTCGTACGGTTTACCATGTCATCCGTGCAGTATGCAGTATTTTTTAATGTAGTAGATCCAAAATACATACATTGGTTAATTTTTTAAAATATGAAATATCTCCTTTTCGAAATCAGTAGCTTCAGTCAAGGTTAATGTGCAGTACTGTTAGACTTTTCCTACTCACTGGATTTAGTTATGCTCAATTCAAAAAAGATTCAAAATATACATTTTGCGTGTTTTGCATACATACTGAGTAAAACCGGATTTTAACAGCAAACGCAGCAATTCATTCGATAACATCAATCCCAATTCGTGGTTCACCTGTGGTTCTTCCTGATGCATAAAGGGAAAGTACAGCTTGGATGGCCACGTACATTGCAGGAACGTTGAATGTCTCAAACATGATCTGGGTCATCTTTTCACGATTGGCTTTTGGATTCAGTGGTGCTTCTGTCAAGAGGGTGGGATGTTCTTCGGGGGCCACACGAAGCTCATTGTAAAAGGTGTGATGCCAGATTTTTTCCATATCGTCCCAGTTGGTGATAATACCGTGCTCAATTGGATATTTAAGAGTGAGAATACCTCGTTTGCTTTGGGCTTCATCGCCAACGTAGCTGTCTTTCTGACCCATGCCAACCATCACGCCCTGAGAGAAAAACAACTTGAGAATTTTGCTTCTGAACATGAGTGAATTTCAAATGATGTAGCGTATTCTGGTGTATACTATTTATCTTTACATGGCTTTTTGATTTGCCTTTACGTAAACAAATGTTTACTTTTGTGCAAGTGTTTTATATGCAAAGTTTATTTTGTTACTGGAATGCTTTTTACGTGGTTGAAAAAATGCCTTAATAATGTCCAGCGTCATTAAATTGCTTGAAGCATGTTGCAGAGAACAGTGTTAGCACATACCTTAGCAAAGTACTTTGTCGTCAGGTCGTTTTACTTAATTTTGTGACTAGATGTAAACTTACCTGATGCCGCGGCCTTCCGACTATCGACGGAAAAACAGCTCTAGGGGCGTCGTCTCCAGCAAATCCTGATTTGACCAGTCCGGAACCATTGTCACATACAAGCGCGGTCTGATCTTCTTCCGAATCAGACATGTTTGAAAATTCTGGTGAAATCGCATTCGGTTTGTTATGGTCAAGTTACACGTAACGGTCAGATCATTTCACATGAAAATGACCCTTTACATATGTTAGTAAAGCTGTCGAAAAGCAAGCCTAATCGAAAGCTCCCAAGGTGGAACTAACACTGTAGTAAAGATCAAATCAACATGCTTTCTTTCTGAAAGCTGGAAAGATATGGTGCTGGGGCTTGTTCCCAGTTGACAAATGTGGATTTTCAAAAAATATTCAATGTAAAGCATTTAAAGCCCCATGCGCATTCCATTGGTTAAATTCGTTCCATTCACAAAAATCGCTCCATTGTATGTGCGCATTTAAAACTGACCGACTTGGTTTGATAAAATTCGATAAATAGACGCTTCGATAAATTGTTGTTAGACAAATTGTCGGGCCACGGTAAAGTTAGACGTTTACACCACGGTGTTTACACCACAGCTGAATAATGCTTTGAATTGCCAGCTGAACAGTATTTTTAAAGGTTTTACAAAAGAACCTCGTTTTGCACACTGCTGACTAAAACAGCCTCGCGATTTTGCAAAATATTCCCGTTTTGTGCACTGATGGCTACCCATAGCATTGCTACAAAAAATTTTCAGCTGAATTTCTATCTTGTCAAAAGTATTTCATAGCGCATCATCACACTGAAATGTCTCCAAAATCCATCGTTTCACTTAATACCCCTAATTAATCATCTGGCTCTTACTTGCTTGATAGACCAACCCTTTGCTAAATGTTGTAAAAGTTTATATGCAACATTATTGACTGACGAAAGTAGCTGAAATTGAGCAATCGAACCAACAAAAACAGCCGGTTCTTTTGCACGTTTTTTCAATGTTTGTTTGACTAAGTGCTATGCAAAACGGCACAGAACCACGTCCATCAATTGCTGTACAAAATATATAGTTTAAAATCAACTTACGTTCGACTGAGAGCAAGTTTTTACCTGACCTGATGACTTGGTGGTTTTCGCCAGCTGTTATATATCGCTCGGATTGGTGTGAATGACATCAAGCTGCATCTCTTCATTCAGCTGTCATCTGCTCACAGACCAACAGTAAAGGTGACAAACAAACCAGATGATGAATCCATACCTAATAAGGTAACAAGCTTCGATTAGCTGCGCTGCTATCTAACAGGCCTTTATGGAAAAGTGAAGATACACACCTCTCACTACCATAAGCAAAATGACGCTTTACGCTGTTTAAAAGTATTATCACTTAAGTGAAGCGTAGTTGGTAAGATAAACTAAGTAAACTGTATCAACGAAACTATTGCAGTCCGAAGAGCGTATGAATAGCTTCAAGATAAAGTACTTGTATCAGGTTGTTTGGTATGTGGACATATTAGACAAAGCAGAACCTGTTTGCAACTTCAATGTGCAGAGACGGAGATGGTCTTTTGCTTGGAATTACAACTATAGTACCACAAATTGAAACACCCTCCCAAATTGCTTCAATTCGTCTCAAGACATGCGGGAACTGCCTTCGCTTGTCGCAAGTCTTTTCGCTACAAGCAAAGTTTTCTACCATCGACTGCAGTACCGTACTTTCTAGCGGGTATGCAACACAGTTCTTATCAATGAAGCTTGACTACAAGCAAGATCTTTCATGCTTGTAAAAATGCTTGAATTATTCGCGTCAGTGGTATATCCAAGGGCAGTTAGGGAAAAACCACCAATCAAAAATCTTCCTTCTTTTCTAGCTGTGTCCTTTTACCTGTCATCTCACAATACATTGTTCAACGTTTATAGTATGTCACACAATGTATTGTGAGATGCCAAGGAAAGGGGCGACGCTTGGAACAAACGAAAGGAAGATCACATGCTATAAACGTTGAAAGTCAATATTCCACAACAGTTCTATTGCGATCAAAACTACAGTCCAGTAGACCAGTGCTTCTTAACCGGATGAATGGTTCACCCCAGAATGAATGGAAGTTTCGCTAGGGTGAATGAAAGAAGAGGGGGGAACGGGGGTGAATGAAATTTCTGTTCTTAAGTTTTTTAGTCCCTGGTAATGTGCATTTATCCTGTTTTTTACCCAACCAGCAATCGTGAATAAAATGGTGAAATTCATACATACGAAAACACTTTTTTGATGAAAGCAAATGTAAATCTATAGGTGAAATCTATCAGGACACGCCAGCTTCATCAGCTTCGCAGTTTAAAAGAAACAGGTTTGAAAAGTAAGCTTATTGTCGAGATTCTTCACTTCACTTATTGTCGAAACTCGATTCTTCACTTTTAGGTTTGAAAAGTAAGCTTATTGTCGAGAATAAGCTCTCTTCAAAAATTAAAAGGCGAAAGTGGGGTGATGATTACATCAAGCATGGATTTCCTAAAAGTGAAGAATCGAGCCATGAGCCGTTTGCTCAAGGCATGCTTTGCAATGTTAAAATATAGCAACCAGTGTTTGACTCCCTCAATACTACGGAGTCACTTACAAACCAAACACGGTGTTCATGGGCGTCCCCAGGGGGGGGGCAAATGAGCAATTCCCCCCTGGAAATTGGGTCTAAGAACCAAAAATTTCTTGGACACATGAAGTCAGCAGTTTAAATTAGATTGTTTGATTTAATTCTTGCAATGACACTTTATTTTCCAGTATGACACTCACACTGCACAAGAGCCAGGTTCACTGTTCTGGTGTTATGCAGTGATGAGCTTTCAGTTGAGTCCCCGTATGTCCGCTCATTTGCCTGCAGAGGCAGGTTGCAAAACTTGCGAGCGAATCGTTCCACTGTTGGTCTTCACTGCGTAACAACAAAATGGCAACGAATCTTCAAAGGTTCGCTTCAAGTTAGTAAGCAGTAGGCATGTGACTGTTGAATGCAGACATCTTGGCAGGTAATGCAACGAGACAGTGAGTACTGATAGGGGTATGCAAAGTAATTTTGAACAGTGACAAAAAATAATGAGTGAAAAAGAAGCATTGCTGTCAGTTCCGTCGCCACGGGGACTTCGGTGGGCTTAGTCCCCCCAAACAAAGCACCAAGCCCCAAAAATTGAATATGAAACACTATAAATCAGTGGAATTCTTATCAAAATTTCAATGTCAAGCCCCCCTGCACAAATGCAAAGCTCCCTGTTGAAGACTCTGGCGACGGTTCTGATTGCTGTGCTAACGAAGCGCAATTTTTATGGCTGTTGCCATTACATGGGGCATTTTCTCTGTGGTGTAGAAAGGATAAAGCGTTTTGTGAACAACCATTTGCATCGCATCTTCAGCAACCTGAAAACGATAAACAAAATATCAGCGTTGCCAACCCCTGGAAAAATTTATGCGGACGCCCATGACGGCATTCATCAGAACAAAATCCCCACAATTTTTCAAGCAACAGCACGAATATTTGCGTAAACAGCAGAATCAGTATGGAATGACTCTGCTGGTGAAAAGCCTCTTCTCCTTTCCTCTTTTCACGCATGTGCAGGTGAAACGAAAAAACATTTTGTGCCGCTGAATCTGTAATCAAACCATGTTTGAAGAACGTAGTCAATGTGCTGCATGGCGGGAAGCATTCTGTGGATAAAGTAATGCAAATACCGCTGTCTATACAACGAACATTCGATGTACCATGATTATTGTTACCAGGGCCGCCCTTAGCAAGTGTGGTGCCCGATTGCAGTGGCGTATCTATGCAAAGTGGCGCCCATGGCAAAATTTAAATGTGCGCCCTTACTAATAATTTAAATGTTGAATATAGGCACAATTTTTACGAAAGATAAACCACAAAGAAATAAATTTTTGAAAACGGAAAATATTTGTGTTTATTTTTGCTTTAAACTTTTCAGCAAATAACATATAAATTCTCAATAACGACTACAACATACTTCTATATTCATTAAGTTTCATTATTGATGAACATTAAAACATTCAAAAATGTTATCTTAGTCTATAGGCTACATATTGTTGCCTGAAAAAATTACATATCTTACAAAAAATATCAAACAACATATTGCAACTGCAAACGACAATTTCTTTTAAAACGAAACACATTCAATCTGATTTGTGCTATAAAATATCTAATGTAAGTCATGTATCACTTCTGTTCGAAAAACACAATTCCATCGAGACATAAACATATCCAGCCTTTTCCGGTTATACAAAAATGCTAATTTTTATCGAAGCAAACTCGTCTATGACTTCATCAAAGTAAGCTTTTGCTGTTTCATCCCTTTCTATTCTCATTAAAGCTCTATCACATAACCTTCCTCCTGACTTATTGTTAATAAATGACGCCCGGAGATATGAAAGGACCAGTTTCAGTTTACTGAAAGATCGTTGGCAGCTTGCAGTAAATACTGTATAACTGCCACCGTCAGCATTATTTGCAAAGCAATTCGAAGAATATCAGGACTTCAGGACTCGGTAATTTCAAGTTACACCACTTGAAACCAGCATTTTGCAATCTAGACTCTCCTCATATGATTCCTTGCCATCCACATCTGAACTGTACACAGCGCCTAAATTGCCACACATAGATTTTAGTTTCTCACAGTCAGGACCTTTTCACAAGGCCTTGGATATCGAACAGAAAGCCAAATTTGGACAGAAAAAGCTAGCTCTAAACAAGACTAACAAATGTTTTGCATTTGCATGAGTTAACATTTTTACTCAACTAGTACGACAATGATACTAACTACTAATTTTTCGAGGACTAACTAATGTTCTCTACCTTAGTCTCTGGACTGGAGTATTGTATTCAGCCTATTTATTGGACACTAGTGGCCATCGAAGAAGTTTCATAAAGTGGGAATGGGCCGCAGTCAGAGCCGGATTAAAAGGTAGGGAGGCCCGGGGCAATTTTCACTGGAGGGCCCCTATGACGTATTTCATGACGCCATCGTTTGTAAAATTTGTTTTCGCTGATTCGCAACGTTTTCTTTTGCGTTTTCCAGTAGTCGATTATGTGCCTGCCGTATTAATTCGATTGTTAGCCGCTTTTGAAGCCGCACGAAATGTGGTTAAAAATTAATGTAAGCTGCCCTTGATTGTAAACCGCACTTGCACATAGGTTACCTACGCATCTGAGATGCATTCACGACGTTCGCGTACTCGTACGTTTCCCGTATTAATGATGCTTACACCACTACAACTGCATTCTGTTTATCATATCCCTCCTGTGACGGACGTGCACGTGATGCTGAAGAGAATCGAATGCGAAACAAGAATTTGGTCGACAAAACGTAGCCAAGGAAAGACTGAGCGTCATCTATACCTTTCGACAAAGTAAAAAATAACAAATGTAAGCCGCCCTTGATTGTAAGCCGCATGAAATGATGAAAAAAAATTTATAAGCCGCGGCTTACAATCGAATAAATACGGTGCTCAACTGCACATACAGTTAGCTGCGAGAAGGGAGCTTATGATATAAACACTGCAGTGTATTCTTACTAAGAAAAAATGTTTCCACAGGCTAGAATAGGGTTCTCTACCTGGGGTACATGTAACCCTAGGGGTGCATTTGCCTATTTGAAGGGGTACGTTTAAGGTTAGCAACACAAGGGAAAACATATTTACAGGACATATCGTTTATTTCCAAATATTCTAAAATGATAGTTTTATTAAATTCAGTGAGTTTTTTGTTATTTTACTCAGACTTTTTGTTATGAGAATTTTTAGGGGTTAATGTTCATCTGTCGAAATGCTAAAGGGGTACTGGTCAGAGAAAGGTTGGGAACCCCTGGGCTAGAGAGTGGCTCGGCAATTAGAAACAACATTCACCCGAACAATAAGCAGAAAGCAGAGATTGCAAACAAAAACACCAGAAAAATAACATGTCAATATGGTCAGCCAGAGTGTGAAAGATGCTTCGAAGCTTATGTCATGATTTTCACCAGGCGTGGGGGGCATTTCCCACCCAGAAGTTTTCAAAACATTGCATAGCAATTTTGACATTTGTAGAAACTTTCAAAGAATAAAGATTAAATTTTATATTCTAATCATTTTTAAGAAATCTTATTGGAATTTTTCTATGTCTTGTTCGTTAATTATCTCCTTACAAGATTTATCTTGAGACAGGCTATCTAATCGAAAATTTCGTAAATGATTGGTATTCAACCTCAAATATGCTGGAAGTGTCAACTTGGGAGATAGTTTGAACTGTTCGTATTTTTAAGGCATTTTTTATCTATTTGTTCGTGTACTATTTTGTCTTCGACAGGCTTCAATTTGCCCTCATGAAACTTTATAACATTAGGGTACTGTTGAACCGTGCAAATTGCTGAAGCTTTCAAACTGATAAGAGAAATCTTGACATAGCAGTTGGTGCCTTGTCAAACCACTTGTTCTTATACGACCTTATGATTATCATTTTTGTTAGGGGCAAAGCGGATCACCATTATTAACGTAGTACATTTCTTAAAAAAGCGTTGTTTAGCTGCATTTTCGCTTCGAAACCTGATAGTTTTTA
>JGI24158J21664_10006103_pt1 | contig 15836 bp, 9 predicted proteins | sample Ectturendosymbi3_FD_21664 | JGI IMG/M metagenome (IMG submission 21664)
GAAAGGAATGTTGCAGAAAGGTCGTACCAAGGTTGAATGAGCACGATGACGTCATATACTTTACGGTTTTAACACGGACCCCTACAACAGCGATTTGACCCCCCTGGCCCCTACAACAGCGATTTGACCCCCCTGTGCTAGTTTCGCCACTGGAGGTGGGTACTACGTGATAAAAGTGCAGGAGTGACAAAATGTACTATGATACATCAAAAAGAAATAAAGATCACTAGAAGTAGATCTTTCGGTTCCCATCTCTCAAATTAAACCTCGAATTGATTTCTATTCTAAACACAGGACCCAAAATCATTCACTGTTGTATGTGCTTAATGTTTACAGTTCGTAAAGGCTTAATTTATCCAAAGCAGCTTGGTGAGAGAAACAAATGTAATATAAAAATTTGATATAATTTGAAGGTATCGATATGGAGATACATTATGACATATGTTTTGGACCTTTCCCCGAAATAGTTGCTTCGTGCAAACTTTTGGGGATGAAAGTAGTAAAGCTCCAAATTGTGTTTGTTCAGAGATCTTCATCGAACAATCTTCTATCACTATAGGGGCTGGTGCAATGTTGTTTCAGCTTTGGCATCAGCCTCAACTGCCAGCTATAAAAATGTTCCATCATTTGAGGTTTCACCGAATTCCTTTCATCAAATTCCCAACTTATGGCAATCATATATCGCAGTAACTTCCAGTGTAAGTTTGCTGCCTTTCCCTAAGTAAGTTTACAAGGTGTTTTCTCAATTTGACTATAAATGCATTCATCAGGATTGCTTGTCAAAACACTAAGAAAACAACAAGAAATGTAGAATCAATGCTTTCTACAGTAGGTTCAGTTGATTCCAATATTAAGGTTTAATTTGCGACAATAAACTACAAGCACATTTTATTGTAATAACTAACTAAAGTTTTTTTTTGTCGATTTCGCGGTTACCTTTACGGATTGGCGTAACAAACATCCTTTGCCCTTGAGACAATCACTGCAAATCTTTAATAAGTAAAATCTGTTCATTCCAGCAGTGCAGCCAGTTAACTAAAATTGCACACATTTATTTTTAGAGCGTAATGAACTGTAGCTTTACGCCAGATTGGTTAACGCCATGGCTTTAAATTGAAAAAATTTTAACAGGTTAACATATTTAAACAATTATATAGCCTACAGTGCTTGTAGATAATTTTGTCTTCTTGTTTTACGTGGTTTCTATTAAGCATAGAATTTCGTAGCAACTTAAAATCTCATTTTTTCCGAAGCATACAAGAGTTTGCGGTTTAAGAATTTTTGGTTTGTCATTCACTTTTGGGTGCTGTTGTCTGTATACTCCGGAAATTTTTTTGACCACAGCCAGTACGCCAACAAAATATGCGATCTACCAATAATGTACAAATCCCACATGTCAGTGCGCCTCTTCCTGTCAATTGTATGAAGCTTGAGATGAAATCTGTTATAAGAAATATTTAGCAAATTTCTTGCTCTCGCTATTTCTTCGAAGTGTGACTATAATCAGCAAAGCAGTGAAATCAAAAACATTTGGCACAGATGAACCTAATACGTCACTGGCGCTATGTACAAAAAATGAAAGCATCGAGTACAAACACTAATTCAGCAAAAAACAAGCAAAGTTTCGTGTAGCAAGAAGTCTATAGACAGACATTAACTCAATAAAGACAAAACTTTCTCACTCGAACCGCTGATCGTCAAGGTTGGAAATAGATACTTTATAAGAATGTGGAGCTTTTCATTTGCAACGTCATTTCAATCTTTTCAACTATCCAAAGCACAGCATACAATCTTTGCACTATCGTTAAAAAGATCGTAGTACAGTCTCGAATGATCAGGGGTGGATCTAGCCAGTAAGGATAGGATGGGTGATTTCAGTAATTTTGGAAGTCAAGTGACATAACGGCTTCGTCACTGCAAGAGGGATAAAGTATACTTTACAACACTGCTGTCACAAAACAATGGACGACAAAATGGCCTTATATCGCGAATGCTGTTTTCCTAATTGTAAAAAATCATGGAGAATAAAGTTATTTTCGTAGATTTTAGGGGGGACGATGGCTCCAATCGCCCCCCACCTGGATCCGCCTCTGCGAGTGATCAACAATCAGTAGCGGATCCAAGTGAGGTCAATATGGAGTAGTTTACCCTTCAAATCATCATCAGCTGCTCCAAGCTGAGTCCGTTTTTCAATAAGTGCTCCCCTTTTAAAAATGGAATGACAATGAAAAATCTTCAAAACGTAGATATAGTGGAGCCCTGTTCCTTGAATGACCCTTATGAATACCAGGCATGGATCAGTCACTGTTATCATCCCCTAGTGATATGTCACCAAGAACAAACAGCAATCAGTAAGCTCAGGCATATTATGAAAACTTGTGGCGGAAAAGCGACGGGTGTATCAAACGATGCGTCAAGCAAGAGCATCTGAGCAAAAGATTGGTACAAAGTCATACGAGTCTTATTTGTCGCATTGTTTCAGCGCCACGGGAATACTCAACTTTTTTAATTTGGGTGTGACGCAACAACAGAAAAAACTCTTGATAGAAGCTGTTTTGTAACTCAACTCAGAGAGCAAATAGCAAAGTATTTTTGTTAATAACCAACTAAGGCCAAGCAAGCGTAAGTACAGCGTCTGCGTTTATCCATTGAAAAATCTGCCTGGAAGCTTTGATTTGAGGCTTTCTACAATTTCAAATTTTTATCGAATAAAGAAAATTTTAATCTACTTTCAAACTCTCATTCCAGTCGTGAATAGCGCTGTTGTGATCGGTGTCTTCGTTGCAGTAAAAGCTACCAAAGAGCACCCTCGTCTTTTGGGAATGTCCGAGGTGAAAATCGAACCCAGCATGCCAGATTTAGTGACTCGTGTTCAACCGACTGCACCACCTAGCGTGCTTAGCTGGAGTTGAATTTGCTATAACATGTTTAGAGCAGTGGAGAAAAAACTTTACGCTATTGCCGGCAGCAGTTTTTCAAAACATGTGTTATCATCTAAGGGGAACCACACGGGCTAAATTCTGTACAAGCGAGTGTATAAGCGAGTGCTTTGCTGTAACTTTCAAATTTCTAGTTTTGTAAGATGATTACGGCATGCCTTTGCAGATTTTATACAAAACATACAGCTTTTCTTTGTTTTAAAACACTTTTGTATTCTAGTTTATTGAAAGGGGAAGGAAAGTTGGGGCAGAATGCAGCCATAGCAAAAATTCTTAGCAATAACTTTTACGACGCATGTTGCAGGAAGTTTAAATAAAATGTACTAGATCTATTATAAAACAAAAATGCATATGTAGGTCTGTAAGTTTTGCATATCACTGTTTTGCCATTCCAAAACTAGATGTAGGCTAAGTATATGTTTGTTTTCAACAAAGTTTAAACAAATTTTCTTCTCCTACAATAATAATCAAAACTTTTTTTAGAAACCGCCTTCAAATTGATAAGCATGTTATCGTTTCAATTGGGTGTAGCTGAATTTATTGAGCTGCGTTAACCTATATTTGACAATTTCTCACAAAACAAGAAACTTGAAGAACTTGTCTTTCAAAAATGCCTTATGATTACCACTCATGCCCTGTTTTAATTTATTTGGTTGCACCAACAACATATGCTGTGCAACTCATCAGTAAAGAGTAACAAAACTTTGATAAAACTTCAAATCGCCGCCAAAATCTTCCGTTTTCTTTATGCAGTTTATGGATTAGATTATAACAGTTTCTCCGCTTTGACAATTTTTTTCTCATTTTTTGTATATTTTGGATGACGGCAACTGGCGGCAAAATGAGGTCTGAAATTTGCTTCTTGTCGACGTACTTGAGGTTAAAGCTCCTACCCAAAAAGTGCTGCGGAAATTCATTCAGCCGTTCGATCACCCAACGTTTTGGTTGAGAGGCGGGAACTTTAACACTGAGCTACAGCCGTCCAATTTTTCGTTGTTTGCTTTCATTTTGATTCTGAATCGTTATAATTTTTAAAGGGTGATCGACTTCAGTTTTTGAAAGCTATGAATAATAAATATTTGTTACTCTTTGCTTTTGGTAAAGGATTCTAACCATGCAGTTAAAAATGTAACGTGGGTGTAACGTAGCATCGAAGAGAAGGTGAAATGTACGTTAATTTAACTTATTATTGAACAGCTTTATTTTTCATTTACCTTGAGCTGTTTGTGTTTGGTTAAGTTAACCATGCATTAAAAAGTTATGGCTGGAATGCGATTGCTCTGAGTTAAGGAATGCAAATAAACAAACAGAACCGCCTTTCAAATGAAACCGTAAGCGCTGAAGTAACAAACGTTGAATGATGCGATGCTAACAGGTGCAATGGATCTTTCAGTACTCCAGATTAAAAAAGAATGCACAGCTCATATTATTTCTGTGCATAATATGTAAGATTCATAATAGTGATGAGGACAAACATCGCTTTCAATCCTTTTGAAGCGCATCAGAAGCGACTTGATCAAAAAGGTTGTTTCTCTTGGCAATCTCGTCATCAGTTAAAGGAACCAATCCAGGTATAGAATGATACATTTTATCGCGCAAATGTTCCCCATAGACTGTCTCAGACCACGCAAGGTGTTTGCAGAAGAGAGACGGCTTGGGTTTCAATTTNGCCCCCAGCATCCATGGTTTTTTCTTGAAAGGTTGATATGCAGCAACACAAAGCTGTTCGGCTTCTTTTTGCTTGGNTTTGAACGTCTCTAAATCGTTTGCCATTTTATCTCTTCCATAGTCGTCGACAAGGTTCCAGAAAGTTTTGTTGAAATGATCGTATAGCTTGTAGTCAGCTTTGTTCCATTTAAGTATTTTCTTTGCCAACTCAGGGCTGACCTGGTAAAGAGCAGTTCAAATCATATTAATTCAAAAACACATTTTGATTTTCAAGTTTTCTCAGAACTTTGAATTCATTAGCTTTCTTTGGGAACCTTAAGCCCCAAATGGTTTGTTTAATACAACGCAGTATCATAAAAATTTGACTTGGTGAGGAAAATCTGATTGTACATCGTAATCACCAAACCAATATCATTCTAATAGTACATTTGTTACTTTTAAATGATATTAAAATGTTCTTAATCAAAGTCGTCGAGTAGTAGAAAGGTTTAACTCGNAGACCCCTGCCTTAGGTTAACNGACCCCTGGACCCACTTTGGGAGTCACTGTATTAAGCAAAAAATAAANGCAGAAGAGGACTTGAGATAAACTCCCTCAGTAATAAATGAACAAATTGANTTCAAAGTAAGCTTAAGAAAATTGATTTGAAACAAGCATTAAAAATTTAAATGTCAAATGGACAAATTTCCTCTTTCCATGTTTCTTTTTGATTATTCAGCTTTTAAGGCATTGTGGATTTCCGTCATGGGAACGAAAAAAACATTGCAGCAAGAGATTTTTTTCCATTGCTTTTCCATTGCTTGCAACAGTCAGTGCCAAAATTAACAGTTATAGCAGTATGAGCTTGTGTTTGCATCTGACATATTTAAACTAACATCCACCGCTGTATTTCAATGCCTGCAAATCATTTCAATTTTCGTTCAGAAGCCCCAATAAATTATTGCACCGGACACGTCCACCCAATGTAAGAAGCAAGTCAAAAGACCTTTAGCTTTGGTAATTTGGTTCTAGCATGATTTGCAAAATACCAGATGAGTTGATCTGAACTAAAGAATATATGCCAGGAGGCAAAAGATTTTGTTAATGCGCTAGGATTATCCTCGTTGCCTTTGCGCATAAGGCTAACGCAAATCATTCCGTAGAAAGTTTCTCCTATAAGTGTCCATTTATACCAGTGGTTTTCAACCTTTTTTGTACGACGACCCACTATAGCAACCCACTATAACCCAACAACCCCTAAAGTTCGAATAAGTCAAACGTAATACAGCTGTGTAGACTACATAAAATATCTATAGTACTCGCTACCCCTCCTAAAAAGGTTCACGACCCCTCTGGGGTCGCGACCCAGGTTGAAAACCACTGATTATACACAGTTTTATTCTACATCACACCATAAAATCAGAACATTATTACCATGTTTGTCTCTTACCTAATGCTTGCGCCATAAGAAAAAGGTGCTTTCATATTTGTAGTTGAATGAAGAATCTTACACCACATATATTACAGCGCATAGCATTTACCTCCGTTTTTGCTTCAGTAATTCTCATTTTAAATTTTATATACACTACATCATCCCAGCTCCAGCAGAGCAAGTGTTTCATCATAATGAGGCTTTCATCAAAAAAGTCCGTGAGCAGAACTAATGTGAAAGTGTCGTCCATTTCTTGTATTTTACTGTTGATGTACTCATCATCATCGTTGGAAACGTCGTAACTGAAAAATAAACCTTTCGAAGATCAACCATATTCGTGCACTTTTGTGACGCATATCATCACGTTTTTAATGCAAAATTATAAGAAATACAGCACATAATTCAAATATTACCGTGCATAAAACTTAAGAATTAATCTTCGTAAACTGAAAGGATTAGGGCTAGGGTTGACAAAACATAATTTGATAAGCAAGCCTGGCAGTCTCTTGGTTCGTAAGAAAGTCAGCAAGTTGAAGCAAACTGTCGCTATGTTATATACATGATGAACTGGCAACAGGATGCAGTAAAATGCAAAATAAGCTATGAAGTGCTACGAAAGGTTGGAAATAACTATTATTATTTTGTGTTGTTGCAACCTCTCCGGTGGTGTTGCGTTGATTGTGTGATTCACCACGAACAGGATGTGCGTGAAGAATAACACCATAATATATGCAGCGCGAGCAAACAATAGTAAGAGAGATTGCGAGCATGATCTCTATTGTTGCTTGCTGCCACGGTGCGAAGCTTTGCGCACATGCCGCTCGGGATTTCCGANCGCAACAGTGTCACGCTCATGATCCTTATCACAAGGGTATTCAAATNACGCAATAATACAAAAATGGAGTTCGGAAAAAACACTCAACTCTAATTCATTGGTAAGTACTTGTAACAGTTTGTACCAAGCTTATGACTAGGGCCATTTTTTATGACCTAAAAACTTGATAATATAACTTTGTTTTTCAGAACATGTGACTTTATATGACCGAACAAAAATGACTGGGCTAGAACATACAACTACTGTATGAAGAAGCATCACCAGCAAAAACAGGCATGAGATGGTAGCCCCATGGTTTGCTGAAGCCTCACTAAAACTAACAGCTGAAAACATGAGAAAACACATAGTTTGGTTTGAAGCAAATTGAAATCATGCGTGGAAGTTGCCTTATTTCTTTGGGGCAGCAAGAACATACATCTTTAAGCATTACAGTTCACCCAAATAACTTTGTTACTTTCGTCTTTGCCAACAATCGCAAGTTGTCCAAATGGGTTCAGTTTGCAGGATGCAGCTTAGACCTAATGATATAGTAGTTTTACCTGATATTTTGAGATTGTTTTAATGGTTTTCTTATTGAATTGGGTTGAAAATATGCAAAATATGACTTTATGACCTAACATGTAAAATATGACTTTTTATGACTTGATAACGCTTGTTATAGACTTCGTAGGGGTGCAATTTTTGTTTTAAAATTCGTTTCATAGTTTCCTGAAGCACAGAAAAAATATGTCTTTTATTACTTTAAATGACCCTAGTTACGACTCAAATCTATCTTCTAGGATAGTATTTCGTGATATATCTAAATCTTTTGATTGCGTTGATCTCTCAGGTTTGCTTTTTGGAATTGAAATCCAACAGCTCGGTGTAATGGTGGGTTGTTTATTAAATCTTTTATCTTCTTATCTCTCTCAGCGTTCTCAAGTCATATTTTAGGCTGTGATGAAAAATTGTTGTTATGAAAATATCTAACCAGAGGAATATCCATCCTCCTTTATTTTTCAATAATACTCACCTTTCAGAAACCGATACACATAAACATTTGGGTTTAAAACTTTTCATCACAGCCTCTCTGGGCATGCTCACATTCTCCACCTTCACCAGAAAGTGATGACCAAAATTAATCGTCTTCGCTCATTCTCAAATTCATTAACTCGCCACTCTCTCCTTACTATCTACAAAACAAACATACTACTGAATTTTGATTACGGAAGTATTCTTTATGACAACTGCTCCGATAATGACAAACATCTGCCAGATAAGACGCAACTCTCCGCCGCTAAAATTATATTAGACTGTTTAAAAACTCCATCCTCTTCAGATGTAGGCCTACTACTTGATCTAAACTTTATACCATCGTAGGGAAATATCTATGCTCCGTTATTTTTCTAAAATAATTTTTCGTTTGGTACCCCAACCGTTCCCTGTGAGTCTTTTTAGATCGTTCAGTGAATTTGTTCCCTGCGCTTTGCGCCACAATCTAGACGTTCAGATTCCATTTAAAAAATCTCTGACATTTAACCTTTTTCCGTAAGGCCTGTGGCTTATGGAATTCTCTCCCACTTGAAATTAAATGTTCTCCAAGCCACGCTAGTTTCATGAATCGTTTAAAATCTTATAAGCACATTGCAAAATATAGCACCCTCCACCTTTTGGGAGTTTAATCCTCGTTTGACATCTGTCCGTTGTATACTTCGCCCACAGTCCATTAAATATCAATAAAAAATCTTATCGTACTTGCGTGTGCGGTGATATCGAAACTGAGATTCACCTTTTCTTTTACTGTAAATTTCATGATACCGCACGCACGCTGCTTTGCAATAAGTTCTGCAATACTTTAACCGATAACATATTAGCTGAGCACTTTGATTGTATGAGTAACGTTGAGTTGCTGCGTCCATTACTATTTGGAGTGTCTGATGTGCCAACACAAATCTCGGCGGCTGTCTTTTGCGCCGTAGATGATTTCCTCAAATCTTGTGATAGATTCTGATTGCATCTTCGTAACGCTATGCATCAATCATGTGTGAATCGTACTTTTCTGTTGTATTTTTGTTTATATCAGCTCATCGTGACACGACAAGATTGCAGTACCGTATTTTTCGGACCATAAGGCGCAGTATCAAAAATTAAATGCTAGCTGTTCTTTTTTCATACATAAGGCGCACCGGATCATAAGGCGCATTAAATGAAGTAAAACTTAGGTAAGTCAAAAACTGTATTTAACTCTTTCACAACAACTCCCGACTGCCAGAGTCGCCCGAGTACTGGAGTCGCCACTCTGTCGTTACATACAAGGAAGTTTAATCTGTCNCACATGCCTAATCCGCTAGACACGAATAGAATAAATAAAAGTTGTGTGCATGTTTGATTCCGTGTGCGCCAATGCAGCCGGGAGNCTCGCGGAGTGACATGATCTGTGGTATGTGCTAGCTACTCTTGGAACCACATACGCTGCTTGCTGCAATTGTTGTTGGTTTATACGCACCAGCTATGACCGAATTCACTCATCATCAAAAAGGAATCCGGCAGTGGGAAGAAAGTGAAGACATTTTAATAGGTTTTGAAGTAAACGGCTACGAAAGTCGGATGGGTCGCTCAGCGGTGCACAAGAGCATGTTAATTATTTTGATAAAGGTGTCAAATGTTTTTGCGAGATAATTAGCTTGGGGCTGAAAACCGTTTGTTTTTATTAAATTCAACGGAAGATTTGACGGTTGTCATTTCACTAATTTTATAAAATCCATTTACTTACGTATTTGGCTTGCGCATATTGTCGACATGGCAGGGCGACAGAGGAATCACCAGAAAATGTAAAAAATCACGAGGCGCCACGAAACGCACAGAAGGTTTAGATTGCTACGCAAAGGCAAAACTGAAGAAAAACAGAAACCACGACAACGCATCAGCAACTGCTGCAATTAGTCATAGTCATAGAAGAGCGTTAAATAATGGATGAAAAATAAAGATTTGTAAAGAGCATCAGACTTTTGAAGTGATCGGATAAAAAAACTTTGATAAAGATTCACATCGATGAACGAAGCCAGTAGAGGGTTTCTATTTTCTAAACAAGGCATAAAAGGTCCTATCATAATGGCTAACCTGGCGTGGGCAAACACTTACATTTCTGAATATGTAATGAATAATTCGGTAGGCATTGTCGGCAACTCGTAAGCGCTTCATAATAGTCTGTGTGTATTTGCTCCGCAATTGGCAATCATACATTGGCATGCGATAGGCACTGAATAGAGTGTTTTTTGCTGCAGTTGAGCACTGATCAAAGGTGCCTCTGAGATTTTCTGTGCGCTGCACAGTTCAGTGATTTCACTTGTCTCGGGATGTCATTGCCATCCTTCAGTGAGGCGTTTAATAATGCACACCAAGATATTTGACTTGGCCAAAAAATTGTCCACGTACACCATTTAGAAAAGCATTCGATGGAGAAAGTTGTTTGTAGTTTTTGGGACAAACAGATTAGGGTCGGATTTACCTATAGGCTATATAGGCTTAAGCCTAGGGCCTCAAGATACAAGGGGTCCTCCAGCAAACTGTGGTACGCATAGAGTCAATTGNCGATATATGATCAGTTCGACAATTATTCGTCAAAATTTTATGCCGTAATTATTCGTGAAATTTAGTTTTNTCACCTATTCAGATTCCGTGTTGATAACGCCGGGGTCTTCCAACGAATTTCCATGGATCTCAATAGGACCNTTGGTCAAGCTGCGTGCCAACTATTGTGTCGATATACTCAGTGCGCGTAACAGGTTGGCTGCGTCCTGTATTTTCTGAATCANACCGATTGTTACGTGTGAATCAGGCAAAAAAACTTGTGACTGTTCGTTTTTGAAATGCACCTGATAAAAGTTAAAAGTTGCACTGCAGATAAGAGCTATGTGTACTACACCCTTCACGTTGTGTAGGGCTAGCAGCATTTTCCTACAATGAAAACATAGTTGCTTCTTCTGAACAATACTGCAATTTGGTAGCGTTTCTGTTATGTAAAGCTCCTTTGATATTTCTAGATGCGATTTTTTCATTTAAATTTTCTTTAGCAAAGTCATTCAAAAATCACATTGCTATTGAGCACTTGTGCAAGCTTGTACTTCTCCCTTGCTAAGCAAATCAGAGAAGATCTTAATGAGCTTGAATAGCAGGCAAAAGTCACTTTGCCAACTGGCAACCACAGAACTCTTACCCCAAGGAGACAAAGAAAGAGTAACACCAAGAAAATGACAAAAGTGCGTTTGGGTCTGATGCCTTAGAGTAGTGGTTCATGGTTTATCCAACCCTGCAGACCTTTATTTCTTAGCTTGATGNTTGCTACAGAAACTGCTCAGGAAGAAGGTCTTTTCAAGATTAAAAAGAATTTAAAACNGAAGTAAAGGGTCGCAATGTCCCAAGAGAGGTTGCCCACACTAAGCATTCGGTGCATTAAAAGTGACAAACTTNGGCAAACAAATTTTATTGAATTCCTAGATGATTTTGTTATGAAGAAAGCCAGGACAAAAACCTTTTTAATTTTTTTCTGTGCTCTGTTTAGTCTTACTTGATTCGGTGATTGTAGCATTTTGTAAGTGTCTCAATAATGACGACACAAGGGAAGTTTAAAATACACCCGTAGCCATGGGTAAGCATTGGTGGGTTCACTCCAGGCCCGTAACCAGGGGGCGCAAGGGGAGCAAATCCCCCCTCCTAGAAAAATGTGTTGGACATAGTTTAAAAATGTGGGTCCCTCTTAGAAAACTCTTCGCCCCACCTGGTGTCCCAAGCTGGTTACGGGCCTGGCTCACTCAGCCCCTCCAAAATGAAATAAGAAACACTGCAATCAGTGCAGATTTTATCAAATTTTCAGAATGCCATTCCCGTTGCGCAAATGCAAAGTCCCCTATAGTGAAGACTTTCTGGCGACGGTTCTGGTTTAAATCCCACAACCTTTCGCGCGACCGTCTCGTTGCGACTTGCGTTCGATTCTCAGCAATGTGAAAAATAACAAACGCGAGAATCGTGAACCTACCAAATTCTAGAATTTAAAAATTAGGGGGGCCACTGCGGGGCTAAGGAAAAAGTAGGGGGCCAACATGAATGTCTATCCTGCATGGTGATTTTTTGTTGGTTTGAAGATTAAGTTGTTGCGATTAACCCTATCAAACCCAACATAGGCTTGTGAATATCGTTAAATATGAACCAGTGGCGAAGTCAGAATGAGCCCGAAGAGGCCATGGTCCTCCCCAAAACAAACATGCTAAGATCTTTACTGGTGATTTATATCAATTTTCAACTTGTAGAAAATAAACGGAAAGAACAGTCGGACTCAAGACGACGTTAATGACTGCCAACATCATTGACTGGTCCCTTCCGAACAAAATTCTGGCTGCGCTACTGATATGAACTAGAGTTATTATTCACTAGAGACACCTAAACGCCACTGTAGATGCAATCACGCATGCGAACTGCTATGTCGATTATATTGAGCTAACTATGCAACTTCCACAGCACTGAACAAGTAAAACGAAACACCATTTCCCCTACACAAATATGTCGTCCCCACGTGAAGGAAAACAGCTGAACGAAAGTGATATCAATTCAAAAGAAAGCGAAATGGTTCCAAACACAATTTCCATCTTGATACATAGACAAGTAGGCTGTTGATAGCCAACTAGTTCCATCAAAATGTTCTTACTACAAAGCACATAAAAATGAACCATCTGCCAACGGATTGTTGACTACTGACCAATCCGTTTTCGTGTATAGCTTATGGACATTTTGAAATTGTGGTGTAACTAAAACAATGTTATGCAACTTCTAATACGAGTGTAATGCCCACCTGCAGCGTGGATGGGGTGAGGACTATTCAATGCAGCATGCAGTTAACAGCAGCGAGGTTTCGGCACCAGTTGCACCTGAGTAGTACAGCAGCGCCACAGATAGGTGTGCACAGTCTCAGCCACCCCAAACAAAGCTCCAAAGCCCTCCAAATTGAAACATAACACTATAAATTAGTGGAATTTTTGTCAAATTTGAATGTCAAGCCCCCCTGTTGACGACTTTCTGGCGACGGTTCTGGGTGTGCATCTGCGTTTGTGACGTGTACCTGACAGCAAGATGTAACAGCAGGTGTAAAACGTAGAATATTCCCAACAAAATCGTTAGTTTTAATATTCACACTGAATTTTCATCTGATTAATCCTCAAAAGCTGACTTTGCAACCCTGCATTAAATGACAATCTTGTCATAAGCCAGTGTGGTCCAACTACAGGCCCACGGGCCGCATGTGGCCCACGGAAGCATTGGGAGAAAAATCTTCAAATCTGAAATTTGTGAAAAAACGTGCGAGGTTACATTTGTCTTACTGAAGTGCTTGCGCTGGATAAAGTGCATTTGCACAAGAACAATGATTAAACTAATACCTTTTCTGTGTATCATTTTTGTTTTATTTGTTTATTTTGCGATCAAATTAAGGTACGGCCCGCTGCTCACCCTCCGCTGGGGCACATGTCTGGATAACCTCTGTGTTTTTTTAGTGCCTCAGCGTTCGTTGTCTTGAAGAGTACATTTAGCGCAATGAACTCAGTACCGTCAAATAAATCTGTCGATCTATCCGATAAACGCGGCCTTCTCAAAGTAGCTCTCAAGCCAAATTAATTGCCCACCCCTACAACAGATAATTTTAATCAGAGCAAGCATAACATCCTTCATTAAAAATGTGCAATTAACGGTTTTAGAGACTACAGTGAGCTTTGGGAAATTAGTCAGCAAAGATAGATTTCCCAAACTGAAAGATTTCGCACCACAAATGCACTATAGATGTTTGGAAACACATATGTGTGTGAAAGTACATTTTCTACGATGAAGCAAGTTAAATCCGAGAAGAGAAATCGAATGGCAGACGAAACACTGGACGACAGTCTTCGACTTCAACCACTAACACTGTTATTGATAAAAGAACAATAGCATCAGAGAAGCCTCGCCCACAGGCGTCCCACTGATAGAGATTTGTAATATATTGCTTTTTGCTATTGTGTAATAATTTCAATGGCGCACTCATTTATTTCCCTTTTTTGGTTTTAAATGTTGTGAATCTGTTGTTTTATACATCATTTTATTAGAAGTGGCCCGCGAGTTGTCACGTTTTTGTAAAATGGCTCGTAGGTCAAAAGTAGTTGGAGCACACTGTTATAAGCGAAACACGCAGTAACTTCAAACCTAAACGGATTCGGACAAAAATACATTGAGCAATATAATTCTCACACAGAACCCTGCACAGCCTATGTTAGAATTTTATATCACCATCACCTCAATGTAATTTAATTTTTCGATTATGATGTCGACTGTCAAATTCATCAACGAAATCATCTAAATCTGTTTTTCAGCTCATATCTTTCAATTGAAAGTAGATTAAAGTTAGCAAATCTTTCTCTGGTCGTGGAATTTTTGGAAAATGTTTTCACTGGTTTCATTTTTGAAAAACTTCTCTCGCATGAAGCGCTGGTGACTGGAAAAGTTACAGCTACCAGAAACAATCTAACGCAGCATTAGTAGAAATGGAAAAAATTGTTCGAGCGATATAGGTAGCTTCGACTCCTTTCGAAGCAAATTCTTTGCCAAAGTTATGTCATGTTTTAAATAATTTTCACTAATTGAATACGATTTGCGAATTCTTTCAAGTGGTTATCTGATAGAAATTTTTGATCTCCAGGGCAAAGAGCTGAAATACGCGAAAGAATTGCTTCCGAATCATTACAGAAAATCCGTACAAAATTCCATGAGGTTGCAGGACATGTTGGTAGAGTTAAAACTGTAGTCACGAACCACTTACGTAAAATGTTTCGAAGTCATGTACATAAGGCAGCAGAACGCAATACTGCAACCAGGATAAATTCGGACAAAGTAACTGAAACCAATTCTTAATTCTTTCACAAACCCTTTGCTACTGGGACAAGCAACAATCTCCTGACAGTATTATAATCCAGTTCCATCTCACACTGAAATGCACGAAGAGATCAACCTTTCAACTTCTGCGATTGTTTCTTAGTTTCGAAATGAATGTTCAATACCACGACCGCGGTCTGAATAAATTTCACTCAGGATCCGAGCAACCACTGGTGTGCTTAGTCATAAACAACTTTAGTCACCCGACAGTCAAAAACGGCAACACAGCTATGATCCATTTGGGAAATATTGAATGCTGGCTAGAGGGTTTCTCAAATAACGTTTAAAATATTTATGGTTGAAAGTTATATCGATTATATATGTCAACCAAACGAAAACTTAAACGGGAAATTAAGAAAAAAATTGGGGGGCCAAGCAGGGGGTCAAGCAAAAATCTGGGGGCACGGCCCACCCAGACATCCCCTTAGAATCGCCACTGACCAGTTGCAACCATTTGGGTGCGTTTTACTTGACGTGTTTTGCTCGTGTGTGTGAGATTTTTACATCCGTGGTAAGCGAGTCGCAACATGGTCCAAATGTTGTGCTTTAACGTGTTTATGCCGCCACACATATGTGCAAGGTGTTCGTTTTTTCTTTTTTTTGAGCACAGATAAGAAAATCCGATGTGCAACTTATGAAGCTGTAGGCTCTCTGTTGTGTCACATATTTAACCATGACATTTACGGTTGGTTTGCCTGCAAAAATTGATAAACCTGTTCCCGCCAGCATGGGTGCAATTTTGTTGCAAAATGTGGGGGGGGGGCAGTTTTAGTGTGAAATCAGTGAAGTCATCGCGTCGATGCAGAAGTAAAGTTTTATAAATACAGATTTCCAATATTGTTTATAGAGGTGTTTTAAAAGCAAGACTAATCACGCTAATACGTCAATTGGGTTTTATCAGAACCGTCCGTTGGAGTGCACAAAATGCTGAATCGCATTGGTCGCACGTGCATATCACTCTTACAGTAGAACACTTCAGTTTTCATGCATTTTATAAGAGGTGTGGTTTACAGCACGATTTGACGTCTTGTTCAAGTCGCTTTATATTACAAAG
>JGI24158J21664_10006104_pt1 | contig 15836 bp, 8 predicted proteins | sample Ectturendosymbi3_FD_21664 | JGI IMG/M metagenome (IMG submission 21664)
CTAAAAGTCCTCCACTTATGACGTCACTCACAGACAACCTGCACCCCCCAAGCAAAAATTTTTTTTCGAGTCTAATCTAGACTGGCCACGTTTTTTGAGATTTTTGCCGAGTCGCTAGAGCGAACAGGAGCGGAGATATTCATCCGCAAAGCCACGTTCGAATCATCTGCTTTTTGCGAACTGCTTGATTTAACCCGGCAGCCAGAGTGTTAACCAAAAACCAAACTGTACTATCATTGTAGTATTTTATTCTAGCATTACAGTGCTTTTTGCTTGATTTGATGTGTGTGAATGCAATGAATGAAGCCTACCTGAAGCAAAATAAATTAATTGAAACTTTCATGTATGGGTTATTCCACATAAAATCACCCAGTGGTGCTAACAATATCATTACCAATTTGCTTCAAATTTGTTACACAGGTAGGTTGTGCACAGAAATGCAAAAAATTTCAAATTTCATCAAAATCCAACCAGTAATTATAGAGATATTGGCCTTTGGAATTTTAAATTTTTGCAGAAAATATAGAGTACCACATAATTTCTGAATACCTTACTCAGCAACCACTGGGTAGATTTTGATAGATTTAGTGTCATTTGATAGGAAATTCCAAGGATTTCATTTCTGTAGTTAATTTTCATGAATAAACATGTTGGGGGAATGACCTCTGACCTTTTGTTCTGAGCTTGACTTTGATCTTTTGATACATAAAGTTTTTATCAACACTATCTCCATAACATATTAAAATTGGGAAAGGTAATACTTCTAGTTTTCCATAATTTGCACTCAAAATTGATGGCATCTCAATAAATTTTACATAAAATGCAGTTTTAAAATGTGAATTTCACTGCTATGCAAACTGTGCTATGAGTACCATCCTGCAGTTAACCGTGTGTGGTCTATTCAACAAATATTACTGCATTGATTCGGTTGTAAGCTGCTCTTGAACTAAGCTATCAACCTATTCATGTAAACTACATCACATGTCATCGTGCCATGCCAGTACTTCTTGAACCACAGACAAACTTTGATATGCCAAATGTACAGCCATTCCTTCAAAGATAATGGTATTGTGATGTTGCAACACAGAACCATACTAAATGAGGTTACCGATATGGTTTTCAGTTGGCACTGTTTTATTTCACATTGAAGCAATCTAAACATTGTTAAGTAGGACAAGGAAGCAGTTTCATTTGCTATGCAAGGGTTCATGATCAGTATAATGTTCAGAATCACCATATACATCACTACTTAGTGTGAAAGCAAGCTTGTTTGTTTGCAGAAGCACATACACACAGTGTTGCACAGGCATAACACAACTTTTGAATGCATACGAACATAGCACAATGCAAAATGTTGAACTGTATTAGTTTTGTGTGAAGTGTAATCACTAAGTCAAGTATTTGTTACAGAACTCTTCAAGGTTGGTGTAATCTTTTTTTTAATTGTGCAACGGCACCTGCCAGATGCAACCATGGATGGAGTTTCAGTAACACAAATAATGCGATAATATCTAGCATTTAACAGAGGAAGGCCAGTATAAAAGACTGGCTGACCCATGAGGATGAATAAAGTTTATGTAGTAGTCTCAGAATTATTCAGAAATGTCTTCAACTAAACCTATCCATTGTTTGCCAGTCATGTGTACAGCACACACATGACTGTTTTGATGTCTGTAGATTTAGTCCTTCACATACTGCATCTTCACCTTTTTCTTCTGTCACTGAAACTGTTTCAGGTAGAATTTTTTAGCACTGAATTGTACGCAAGTGACTGTGTTCAAGTACCAACCTCTATAAATGTATGTTAACTGAGTTTGCCAATTCCATTTCCAGTGTTTCGTAACTTCAATCCTGCCCTGCATCCATTTGAAGCACCTAGAGAATATGTTCGTGCACTGAATGCAACAAAACTTGAAAGAGTCTTTGCAAAACCTTTTATTGCATCACTTGATGGGCACCGCGATGGTGTTTGCTGTATGTGCAAAAGTAAACAGCGCCTGAATTCTATTTTTTCTGGATCATGTGATGGAGAAGTAAGTGCAAGTAATTTAAATGATAACTTATGTAGCATCATCAACCATTTACTTGTTTTATATAAGAAACAAGTTCAATTCTGTTGATATTAAACACATTTATTACTACTGGTAGCGCTATTTTGTTTGTCATTGTACTGTGTTCAGTAGTAATTACATTGTAACACATGGCAGCTATTATTTTTACATTATGTTAGCACTTTGATATGTCTTGTACCTTCCCCTTCTGCTGTTTTAAGTATGTCATCCTCAGTATCTTAATAAAAAGTTTTGTGGAAAGCTGCAAAAACTTGAGTGGTGACAGCATGGTTGTAATTTCTACCTCACCACATGTTTATGCTTCAAGTAATTGTGTGAGAAGCGGTTGTTGCAGAGTTACAAAGCGCAGATTTGACATAGATTTATCTGACCCAAATTATTACAGTGAGAAGAACAATCGGTGGTACATGGCAATCGTCTATATTGACAAAGCATTGGAATCACTTTTCAGACATCTGATGTGCAGCACCAGAGCTGCACAGCCAGCAAAAGAATATATATGATCTGGCTGCTGCACCAGATGTTTAATAGCTCTGCTCTAATTCCATTCCAGTAGAGATGCTTAAGAATTATGTGTTAGCACAATTTGACACATCACCATACTTCTGTCATAACATTGACCAATTTCTGTCCATCCAGTTAAACAAACAAAAGCATTTATTAACGTTAATTAAAAACCATTAGTTTTTTAAGAAATAATTCAGCTTCCGTAAGGTCCTTCACTGAACTTCCATGAATGCATCAAATAGTGTGAAGGGCAGAGACAATTCCATTTTCAATCATTTGTGTTAGTGGCAAAGCCATCACTGTGCTGGCTGTGTTTAATTGCTAGGTACCAAGATAATAGCATCCATGACACTGGCGTTTAATGCACTGTCGATATTTCTATATAAGTTAAAGTGCTGTTGTAGTTTCTTTCAGTCTGCAAAATCTACAAAAGTAGACCAATCCCTTGCTGCATATTCATATCCAGTTTTGGTGTATTTTACCTGCTGATCTAGATCCTTTTCAAAGTCATTCATGCAGCAGCATCAANATCAACAANCCTTGACAAAATATCAAGTATTGGCATAGCAAATGATTGAAGCTGTAACTATGGAAAACTATTGGTTCTGGAGATGGAACTTTTATTGGAATTAATCATTACTTAGGCTCCAACTCCACATGGCACTTTTGCGATCAAAAAAGTCTGAGCGGCATGTGCGCAAAGCTTCGCACTGTGACAATCAACAACAATAGAGTTTTGTAACCTCTCAGTTGGCGTTGCGTTGAACGTACGATTCGCCATNAACGCGATGTGCGTGAAGAATAACACCCANACATATGTGGCGCGAACAAGCAATAATAGAGTAATCTCATCGGATGATCACCTGTTGTTGCTTGCTGCCACAGTTTGAAGCTTTGCGCACTTGCCGCTCAGGCTTTCCATTCACAGCAGAGTTTACCCAATGACATCACTCACGTTGTCACCATTAGCAAGCGCAATCAACTGTTCGCCAGGTTCACAAACATTGTTAGAGGTCACTCATGGATATCACTCTATTATTGCTTGTTCGCGCCACTTATATGTGGTGTTGTTCTTTGTGCACATTCCGTTCGTGGTGAACCGCGCATTCAGCGCAACGCCAGCGGACACGTTGCGACAACACAAACAGTGCTCTCTCCGGCTTTGCTGCACTGTGCAATAAAAGCATCTGCTGTGATTATGTAGATCTCACTGTTAGCGACTTGCCATTCCCACCAACTTTCGCCCATGTCGCCATGTTAACCTTGCACTTGTGGCAGAATGCACCAGGTCCTATATTTTGTGAGATGGATTTGTCTGCAAGTCTATTATGATGTTATGGAAGAGAATCCAACCGTTGCAAAAATCCATAACAGTGAAAAAATGTACATTACAAGTTTCACTGTATTTAGAAGTTTGTATCTGCAAATTTGTGTGCATCAATATTTTGAATCTTTCTCCATATTAGCACTTTCGTGGTGCTTGCTACCGACTCCTAGAGTTTCACATCATAAGACGTTTTGTATGTATTTTTGAAAAAACAAATGAGGCGATAGGACTGGGGTACGTATCGCTAATTTACGAAATGAATTTAAACACATGTAGGTTCTATTGGTAATGACGCTGTCGGCTAAAGTTTGACGTAAGATGATTCTGTTCATCTTCAATCAACCGTAGTACTCTGCTAATCCGTCAGCCTGTGTCACAGACTTTCTCGTTAACATGCGCAGAGGTGTAGTCGGGGGTGCAATGAGGTTTTTGGGTGGGTCTTGCTCATTTTTTTGAAAGCAGAGCGTTGTGTCAGTTATTTTGCGAGAAATTTCACAACAAAAGCGTTTTCAGCTGCAGTATAGTTGAAGCATGATTTGAGTACCCCATTTAGGTTTTTCAGCTACACCAGTGAATATCTTTCAGATTCGTCAGTGGAATTTGACTAACCGTCACTGCATTCGCGCCGTGCAAGCTCACACTGGTTTTGTGCGAGGAGTAAGCTGTTCCCGCGATGGACAACTGCTCGTTTCTGTCGGAGACGACAAGACCATAAAGCACTGGACTACAGATGCCTTGAGCGACGATCGCGACACTCCAGTCAATACCATCGTATCAAAAGTTAATACTGCTTGCATTTTGATACTTTTCGAAACCAAGTGTTCATGGGGTTATCGGGTGGGTTCATAGGTGAACCCAACAGAATTTCTCGCCTGGAGTCCTGACTAACGTATATACGTTGTGATAAATGCTTAATCTGCAGTTATGCTCAAATCAGATGCAAGTAGGCTCCTTAAACGTAAAGTAATTTCTTTATTTTTGTGTGTAAAGTAATTGTATTTACCCACTGATTTTCAGATTTCGAATTTTCGTAAATCATATCGTTCTCTTTGATGCTACACTGTCAGATCAATCAGGTTCAAAATGCTTTCGTTAACTACGTTGGTGCATTGCTTGCTAAGTCGTGACGCAATTTCACTTACATCAAGCATTTTATCGGGAACTAAATTTTTTTTGTGAGACTTAACTTTTTTTGTGCGTGAGTATCATCACCAATAGGATTGCTGCACCTACAGAACATAGTATGGTCCGTGTGTTGTCTGTTTTCACCATACGGATTGTTTTGTCCTAAAAATATGAAAAAATAATGGAAAGGTTTTTGTAGAAATGAGCAACTCCATCATTTGCCATTGACCTTCCCTAAAATTTGCCGCTTTTCTGGTAACTGCTGCAATAATAACAGTTTCGGTTTTTGTTTTGCTCACTGCTATTCGTTCGTCAAAACTGCGAGTCGTGCTCTGGAATCTTTTCTGTTGTCACTATTGCGGGTTGAACCTTTCCACGCCAGACGAAACTTTACTGTATGTTTTCCTGTATTTATTATTGGCTGAAACTGTCTTTGAATTAAAAAAGATGTCTATGTATTGCCGCAACAATTGTTTTCTTGTGCTTGNCTACTTTTACTATGCTTTCTCCTCCCTTTTGTTGACATCAGCATATTAACAGTTCATCCGTCCTTACAGTCTTTATATGTTGGAGTCGACCACCACTGGCAAAATGACATGTACGCGACTTGCGGCCAAACAGTCGACGTCTGGGATGGCGAGCGCTCCGAACCAATCCGCGTGTACAAGTGGGGCACAGACTCGGTGAACAGCGTGAGATTCAACCCGGTCGAAGCGAACTTGTGCATAAGCACCGTATCCGACAGGTAGGCTCTTGTTTTTACAGTTTGAAGATGATTTTGCTGTCGCAGTACTAAGCTAGTCTTTGATGTACGTCCAAATTGCGTCGACGTTTTTGACTGCGAAACTCTCGGTAACTAAACACCTAAGCATAGGCGTAGCGAGGGGGCATGCCCCTCAGATTTTCAGCATATCTTGTCGTTTTGTGCTTCGAGAGGCGGTGTCCCACACCAAATACTGTTGCTCGCCTGAAGTCAAAAACATTTAGCCCCTCCCAAAATTTGGGATGGCTGCGCTACTGCACCAAAGCGCCGAAACGCACACGTATTAACGACATCAACGGCATGCACGTGGCTGTCGTCATCACGAAGCATACCACCACAGCTCCCGGTACGACTAACTGCATCAGCACGAAGCTCATAACCGAAAACTGTGTGCGTGTTACGTAGCGGGCAGATTCGACATTTAAGTGGCCTGGCGGTTTCATTCGCTTAGTCGACATAACAACGCCATATTCGGCAAAAATTGAAGCGCCTCCGAAAAAGTTCCATTTTTGCGCAGGAGTATAAAATTGTACGACATTCGCGCCTCTGTTCCTCTGAACAAAGTCGTGTTGGAGCTCCGGAGTAACGTTGCTGTGTGGAATCCGATGGAGGCGTTTGTTTTTACAGCGGCCAATGAGGATCACAAGTGAGAATTGTTTATTTTGAAAAGCTGCACAAATAGAAGACTTTCGACGTGACTCAAGTGGCCGTCTTGATCCATTTTCTAATCTTTCTGAAATTTCAGGTGTTTTTTATTTTGCATGTCTTAACACGAAAAACACTTAAACTGACCCTAAACTTTTGTTGACACCAGCATAAAATCCACTGCAAGGCTTGTTGACGCCAAGAAACTTGGTCTCAAACTCGGTCCGTAAGTTAAGTAGGCAGCTTTTTGCCCTGATTTGGTTTATGCTTGCGAAGCATGCTGTATTTTAAATTTTTAATGTGGATTATCTTGAAATGAACTTAACAAGCATCACATTTTGAATGACACCCTGTTTGACTTCGAAAGTTATCAAAAGTTCTCTTATTTTGTATGCGAGTTGGTAAATCAAGATTTAACTCAATAGTTGGAAACGGACAAACTATAATACGGCAATAGAAAAGTGGTACCATTTTTTTCAAGCGAAATATGAAAAATTGAAACAAAATCTTAGATGGCTTACAGCTATTTGGCGACTTTTATTTAAGTTTAATCAAAACCATCAAAAACATTTCCGCAAACACAGGTGATCTTTAAGAGTCACATGACCGAGTTGCTCAGATTAAAAAGTTCACACAGACAAGACCGAACGGCGAAGCAGCGAGAAAGTAAATCCAAGTAAATGAGGTGGTGCAAGATTTGTTTGCCTCTTGACTTGTCTCCTTTGTAAATTTCGTTTTGGGATAGGACATGTCTTGACCGAAGCGAAAGTTTTCCAGAAATAGAATGTATCCTGAGTTGGCTTCTGCGCCGTAAGCATTGCATTGTTGCTGACCCGCAAACTAATCAAAAATTATACCAAAGTTGAGTTCTATTTTTAATTGTTATTTGCTGCCCATAAGACTCAATTTTGTTGAACCACAGTTGATATTCAACGCGACAAAAGTGCAAACTACAGCAGTTCACCCAGCGCTGAAGTACGCAGGTTTGTTTTTGAACCGGTTGCGATTGTGACGTGCGAAACGTCTTTTCAGCCTCTACACGTTCGACATGCGACGATTAGACTTCGCCATGAACGTGCACACCGACCACGCCGACGCTGTGCTGGACGTCGATTACTCGCCGACCGGGAAGGAATTTGTTTCAGGCAGTTACGACAGGTTCGAACAGTGGCGGATGTGTTTGAACAGTATGCGTGTTCAATTCGCTGGGTTGTATTATTTTTGTGATATTGGTGCGCATTCATTGATCGATCCAGTGTCGCTGAGTTGCACGTAGCAACAAGGCAAGACTTACAGCCTCATTTCTGCTGCTAAAGACACGTGTCAGACTTTTATCTTACCTCCGACTGCCGCCAATCGAATAGTACTGAAAACCAGACGCGTTTAACGAAGGCTGAAGAAAGCGTAGGATAGAATCGTAATTTTTTTTGTTTGTTGTGAGTAGTAATCCGACTGATTATGGGGTTATGTGAAACTATCTGCAAATTGGTACAGAACGTGAAAAAAAACGGCTGTGAGTTGTAGAAACTGACCGTTGTCGCCGTCTAAAAAGGCTAATGTCTGTTTTTTCACCTCTGGAAATGTTTGCAAGCTTTGCAAAAACTTGCTAACTCATTCACCACAGCGTTCGCAAAAGTCTGTCCATCTTCATTCGTAAGTTAAACGCGTGCCGTGCGGTTTCCAGTCTCTTAATGCCGGCAACATAACATGACACGTCATCTGCTCTGCTTTGCAATTTCCAGGTCGATCCGCATCTTCCCGTGCGACCGAGGCAGGAGTCGTGACGTCTACCACACGAAACGAATGCAGCGCGTATTCTGTGTCAAGTGGTCCTCTGATAGCAGGTATTGCTTCACGTTTTTCAAAAGCCAAATGTTAGAGCCAATAGATGCTATGAAGTCAGATATTTTCATCAATCGGCGTTGAAACACCTTTTGAATACAAACAAGCCCAGTAGGTCTTCTGTAGAAACGGTTGAAATGTTTTAGAAACTAGTGTTTATTTTACTGTTTACAAAATTCACTCTTCCTAAGAAAAAAGCTGAAGGTTAGGTGTAAATTCACTTATATTTTGCGAAGAATTGAGAAACTTCATAACTGAGAAGTAAACTTCACTCTAAAAAGAAGTTGGACTGCGGTGTCCAATCATGCCATCTATAATATTACACAAGCGACTGATCTGCAACGTACTTTGTACTTCTTCAAAACTTGATGAACCAACGAGTGATGTGCACAGCAGGGATGTCGTCGAGAGTGAGTGTTTTATCTTCAAAATCGACGGAATGTTTCGTGTCGCCGCTCTCGCGACGATGGACTTAAGACCGAGACCTGAGAACTTCAATACCGAGACTCAAATGCAGGCACGTCGCCAGGATTTCGCAGCAGGGAGGCGAAAACCTCAAGGGGGGCACATTTTTTAAATACACTATTGGATGTATGCAGCAACCGGGGGGCCAAACATGAAATGGGGGCACAGATTTTAAATGTGGAAGCCGGGCACCACTGGTCCCCCGCTGGTGACGGCCCTGCTCAAACGAATCTATGGATCTCGAAATGGAGGCCAAGTCTCGCTGCTCCATTACTGGAAATGAGGTGTGCAACAGTCAGACCGGAACGGAAATAGCTCTTATTGCGTGAAGCTGTTGACCAGCAGAGATATGTAGAACTTGCAAAAAGTGCCCCTGCATCCTCTCCTGAGACTATGTCATTCAAAACGTAGCTGCGGCTCGAGCTACAGTGTTCTTCCATAACCAGTAAAATAAACACTTTTCCGAACAAGTTGTGCTGAAGTTCTTTTTGAAATTCAATAGTTCTGTCTTCGTGTAAAAAAATTCTGGATTGTTTGAGAAGTTCCTTCAAAGTATCAGAATGCAGCATTTTGAAATGCAGTCCTGCTACGTCATATTTTGTAACATCTAAAGTTATTTTATCAGTTGCTTTTAGCGAAGCTGCCTTTTTTCAAAAATTGCCTGAACTTCTGTGTTTTAATCGTTAGTGTCTAAAGTGAAGATTCTTCATGCGCTGTTATACAACAAGATCGTTTATTGCTCAGGTATTTGCTATCCGGCTCCGATGAAACCAACATCAGAATTTGGAAAGCAAATGCGTCAGAAAAACTGGGAAAGGTACGGCTTTTGTTGCTGAAACACGTTTGCACGTCTTTTTACTGCTGTGGTTGGTGACGGTGTTTCCTTGGTGTGGCTTTGTAAACACGGAGTGCATGTTCTTAGGCCGTGCATAATGAACGCCACACTGTGAACAGATTCGTTCAGTCTCAGAAACGAGGTCGAAGAAATGCTGATCTTTTGAAAACAGATCACAGAAGTTATGCCGGTGCTGTGTTTTTATCAACGCTTGCTTGGAAATGCGAGAAACTATTGTTGGCATCGAAAGTTGATGATACGCTGATGTTTTTTGTTGTTTGCGAACCCGCGCTGTATAGCATCTTTGACGCGGGTTACATTATACTTGAAGTAACATCGAGCGGCAGAGCGCGGATTTAACCCCATGTATTGCAATGCAGCTGACGCCGAGGGAAGAAACAGCGATGAAATACAATAACAAACTAAAAGACAAGTTTGCTTTCCATCCCCAAGTTAAAAGAATAGCGCGGCACAGGTCAGTGGGCGTGCACGTTGTGCGATAGCTTTCTTCTTATTTATAAGTTTTTGTCTTGAGTTATCGTTCGGCTGCACTGCTTTGACACGATGAGACACTTCAACTGCCAAACAGTCATGCATCTTGTACTGCTAATTGATGGAAGTTTTTTTTTGCGTTTGAAATGCTTCTAGGTTGCGTGTAAAGGGTATTGTGCATGTACATGCCATATCTGATATCGTTTATTGGCGACAAGGGGGTAACGTATTTACGTTTCTAAAATGGACAGTCTGCCGGGACATCGAAAAAAAAATAGTTCCTTGAAAAACGTAACAATAAAACACATTACAGTAAATGAGAAGGCCATGTGAAAAAAAGATAACAAGCGATGCAGTCAAAGAAGGGTGTTGGCAGGATGACCCACACAGTGGCGCAGGGGGTGCTGGGTCGCAACCGGCTTGTCTCGTTGGGGTGCACCAGTTGCGCGAGGAATTGAACAGGTCAGAAAGCGAGAACGATCTTAAGCCCGGGTCGAAGCGGAAGGGTTAGGACAGAACAAGTCAGGGCAGACACAAAACAACGCGTGCTTGGTATAAGACAAACGATCATCTGTCGTTGCGTTGATTTTGTTCATCGATGGGAAAATAGTTCTTTCCTCGTGAGATCATCACACAAGACCCAACGCCGTGGAATCCAGATCTTGTGGTATTTCTTGTGCGACAGTTCCTGCTGACGTCATGGGGGTTTCGTTATCCGGTCGGGTCTGGCTGCTGGGTTGGTCGGTTGGTTCGCATTGTAAACAGTGTATTGCTTAGCGAAGGCTCGTGCTCGCGGAAAGCTTGACCGCTATTCCCGTTATTTTAGTATTCTGCTTCAGGTCTAAGTGGCATTTGCTTGACCATAGGAGCTTGTGTCGTTGCTGTTATAAGCGTCATCGGGTATCTTCGAAAAATATATAAGTTATTGAAACGACTGTCACTTGTTTATAAAATTGTAGCCTTACAATTGGTAGTCTCATCTGAGCAACTGCTCATCAAGCTTATGCGATGGTAAATATGGTGCGAATGTGCAGGACAGATCACACATACACACAATACTCCCCTTAATTTTCTGAAGACGCGTTTTGGCGACGTTGTTTATCGTTACTCTGGTAGCTAACAAACTATGATTTTTGCTCTGCTTAATTTTCGTTGTTTGCAGGCATGTTCCTAAATCTATTTATCAAGCGCTTAAAGAAAAGAGAGAAATGAAAGAATCGCGGAGACGAAAGTAAGCCTTCCTCTGTTCTATCTTTTTGTATACATATTGTTCCTGTTGTTTTCTAATTCGCCGGCTCTGGGACTGGATTGACGTGGTCAGTAACGACCTCGATTAACTGGACCTAAACCAGGATGAGGCCCCTCCACTTTGCCCAGGAGCGTACCACGTGGCGGCGCTCGTGAATCTGGCACGCATCCGGATCTGGGGAGTGTAGAACGCATCCGGATCTGGGGAGTGTAGAAAGCAATGCATCGCCCTTTGCTGATAAGTGTGGATCGCAGTTCTATGCTGGTGTATTCGCCGATTCATATTTATGCATTTCGTAATGCTTCACTACCGTACTTAAGGTTTGATGCAGTATCACGACGTAGCAGGCCGGATGGTTTCAAGCTAAGGATGCCGCTATTAACGGCTGCAGCCTGAGTTTTTGACCCCTTCTGAGATACACAGTGCAGGAGTAGGGAGTTGTGTTGCATTTAATGCATGCTGTTCGCTTTTGACCGTGCGTTTTCCAAACTACTGATGTGGAAAAAAACGCCTACCTGTTTTGCTAGCAAAGGTCAGGATAATTTCTGTAATACTGGCTTTTTCTGTTGTGAATTCTACGAGAAAATAAAATCGAACAAAGACTTGAAGAAAATATTGTCTGCGGAAAAGCATTACTAGGCAAATAAGTAAATTTACAAACGCTTGAACATTGTTTTGTTTCGTGGTAAAATGTATTATTTTAGTTTTTCTTGGTGTCTTAACTATAGGAATCGAAAATAGCAACATACTCCAAGTAAGATATTAACCACATTTATCCGATAAGGCTCGTTGTTCTGAAGCGTCCCGGTTTTCAGTCACAAAAATATGGTGTACCTATAACTGAGGAGGTCTCAGTTCCAAACCACGGTCCGAAGGGTGTTTACGGGTCGTACCCCCTTACCGGTGAACCTGCCTCAGTTACATCAGGCTTAACCTGCACTTGGAAAAATTTTACGCTGTCAAGTTCCGAAAAACTATTTTTGTTCATTGCTTCACACATCACTGAACCCAAAAGACCTGGAGTTGCGAGCCATCAGTTGGTAGTCGGTGACGCGGTGTGTGAAAACACTCAAACTTAGCAAAGCACTAGAAACGCATTGCACGACAACCAACGAGATAGAACGCTTACTGGGAATCCAGCGTCAACGGGAGCCTGGTGAGCAGCAGTGATTATGCAAAGGTCGTGTAAGTTCGTCAAAAGAAGTGACGGTGAAAGCTCTCGCATGAAGTTACAGGGAGCGATAAAGAGATGCTGTGATGGTCGACTTCGTTCATGCATTCGTGTGGCTCGTTAAAGACGTCCAGGGCGGAAGTATTTCAATGCCAAGTAGCGATTATCACTACAGTAATACCAAACTTTTGCGTACTTCTGTGCAACCGCGCACGAAAGGTGTCACACTCAATTTACGTTGACGACGATAGTATTAAGAGACACGGAAGTTCAATGAAAGATCAATATGCGGCCGCATGTGTCTCGCTCGTTAGCTTTTAAGAAGTTTTGGAAAATCGACTCGGATGTTTTCCATTAAATAGAAATGCATGGTTCGAGTCTTTGTTTGATTGACCGTAGTCCCGCTGATTTACCCGTTTTTTTGTGCGCAGGTTGCAGAATTTACGGACCAACAGTAAGCCTGGAACCGTACCCAGATTACCCGAGCGTGCCAAGCATATCGTGTCAAGAGACTTATCTGAAGATGGCAACGGAGACTGATGTTACAAACTTCGTTTTGACGCCAATCGATACGTTTTTCCTCTTTGAACAATCGCAAATACAAGCAGCGCATTTGCAGGGCTAAAGCTCGGTTGGTTTAATTACAAATGCAGTACAATAGTGTTTGAGAAAAATTTTGATGCCCGGTCTCTCATCTATTTTCTGATTTGGTATCAAAATATGGTCGCTTGTGATGGAAGTAGTGAAAATCATCATTGAAAAAAGTTTCAGCTGCCAATGACTACAACAAAGCTGTCTTGATATTCAGTAGTGACCCTTACATCTTTTTTGACTCAAGCTGCTGTTTAGATTTCAGGAGCTATTACAACCAAAGTCATTAAGCACTACTTCACTTCGACGAAAAAATTTATCCGCTGTATAAAATTTCCTAAATTTTAATTTCGTGGAGCAATATTTTCTTCACGAAAGTATCCTTTTTTCAACAATGTTCTGAGCTTTCGCGAATGACTCAGGTGTCATCACTTTTTTCAACCTCGCGTTTCTTGTGTGGCGTTTAACGCATCCCAGCTGAATCTAGATAAAAGCTTCTGACATATGGGAGTGTGTGACAAGAAGACCGACTTCAAATTAATTACGTTTTTTCTAATCGGAATCCGCGCTTGGACGTACAGGCATACATGGGCGTCGGAAAAATTTTTCCCAGTGGGGCCACTAGGGGATTTTTCCAAAATTCTAGGGGGGCCAAAATTGGTGAAATTTGGTTTTCCCTCTCGAAACCTAGAAAACAACCTGTTTTTGCTAAAATTTTCAAAATCCAGGGGGGAGTGGCCTCCCCTTCCGACGCACATGCAGGTATATGCCAGGCCCGCAACCAGAGGGGAAGCAACAACTGGCCCTGGTATAAACTGCAAATTCTCGTCACTGAATATACAAGCAAAACACGTCGCAGTACAAAGATGGCACCACAGTTGAATGTTACCAGCGGTGTCAGTGATTGCTGAGTTTTGTTTTAAACTCGGTTGACGATCGTTATACTCACTTTCGGAGTGGTGGCGCATGCTCGACCAACTCAGTCCCGTCGCCTCGGGGGGCTTTGGTGGGGTTAGCCCCCCAAATTAAAATATGAAGCACTATATTCAGTGGAATTTTTGTCAAATTCATATGTCAAGCCCCCCCCCTGCACGAACGTAAAGACCCCCTGTTGGCGACGGTTCTGGACCAACTCTACCGCTTGGCAAGTCAGCGATAGATTTTGTTTTGTATTTTGGGGCCTTGTATTTCTGGCAAGGAATCCACCAGTGGCGCATCCTAGCGCATTCACCCAGTGGCTTTATTTTTGCGTGGAACATATTTTCAAACACTGTGCTTCAACGAAGGATGAAGGTTTTTCTTTGGCTTTTCCATCATTACATTTATTCGTGTTACAAGAAAACCCTGTCTTGATTTAAATGCCTTTGTCATGGTTGAAAAGCTAAGTGACGGACATGAGTGATTTCAACGAGTTCGAATTATTGCAAGTTGTTGAACTTGCCTCGGGTCAGAGGTGATTGTTGCGGGAGCTAGCTTACTTGCAAACCGTGGAGGAGCTAGTCCGCAGAAGCTTGAGAAACGCGCGTCTGACAAGCTACCGCCTACCTGAACCTGACCCTTGCGAAATCCGCGCACCAACCGGTCTGCAGGCTTTCAATTTCTCAACAGCAATTGCAACAGAAGACATCAGCGCAACCTTTGTTGTCACAAATCCAACAGGCAGCAAACTTCAAAGGCGACTGATCGTCATACACGGTTTCTGAAATACAACAGAAACAACTTAGCGATTCCACCAAGCGCGGCAACAGTAAGCCATCAGGCCGCACTATCAATTAACTCAGTGTGGCAGGACAGTCAATGCTTGAAAGCGTGCGACTGCGATACCCTGGAATACTTTGATTCCATTTTTGTCACACTAACCATTTCGTCGGGTGTGATGAACCCGGTTTTCAAAAATAAAAAAAATGTACTTCAAACGTTTATCACAAAAGCTGCACTGAAAATATAACTCTCATTGAGAAGTTTGAGCACTAACAAAGTTACTTTGTACGCTAATATCATACGATTTTCGAACTCAGGTGCTAAAATGATAAAACAGTGCAATAGAAATCTGGTCAAGAATTCCTTTAGAAATAAAAAATAAAACGTGTTTGGCACTTTTTTCTGAGGAGTCTAAGAAATAAGAATTATGTATAACTCGGATAATAGAAATATATTCTGTGTTCTTATTGATTGGCGTACATAAACCAAGTGCTTTGATTTAATTACGCAACGTTGTTACAGTGGAAACTGTCAAATAATGAAGTATCTCCTTTAAATATTGCATCGTTTGGTTGTTCACAAAAATTGGTCACATCAAACCAGTGTATGAAGTAGTGGGATGCTGTAGTCTGTAGACAAAATAACGAATTTCCGTTCTCAGCGTGCATTGACAGCAAGCTCTTTTACGCAAAGCATGATTGCGCGACTGTTCCCAACCTGCTTAAATCTCGTGACACCATTGCGGTGTTGTAGCGATCTATAGCTTTTGACACATTTCCTCTCTAGCATACACGAATATTTTTGAATGTGCGAAAACAGTAAATGTTTAATTTGATAACTTTAAACCATTTTCTTCTGGTGGCTTGGCTTTGCCTGCAATACACTTTACTTCAATTTACCGTATAACCACATACCCATATTACATTTTATACCCAGAGCAAAAGACTTTTACTAACTATTATTCACTGTTCCCTTTACAAAATACGCAGTTTCGCCCTTGGGAGGTCTGCAGCCTAGATGACCCTTGGTCCTTCGCAGCCTCCCACTCCCT
>JGI24158J21664_10006106_pt1 | contig 15834 bp, 10 predicted proteins | sample Ectturendosymbi3_FD_21664 | JGI IMG/M metagenome (IMG submission 21664)
TTGCCCTGAAAACAGAGTTTGCCCTGAAATTTTTCAAGCCCGGGGGGGCGGCCGCCCCCCCCGACCCCCCGCCTCGTACGCCTATGCAGTGCAGCTCCTTTGAGACGAGGCTTAGCAGCAGCTCGAAGCAAGGTTAATAGTGTAAGACTAATCCATGATCAATGTGTTCTTTACGCCTTTTTGCACCAGAAGAGCTTGTCTTCTGTAACGCTGCATCTTCAGCATTATAACGTCGCAAAAGAACATCAGCAAACTTGCACAAAATAGGAAGGAACTCAAGCAATGGTGGAGGATCCAGAGCAACCGCAGCATCAATGAATCGATTAGCAAAAAGTAACTTTTTTGCTACGCTTAAAGCGTTTATCTTCCCACTCCTCGCGAGTGTAACATAAGAATGCAGCTAGATCTTTTGTAATACCGTTTGTTCTGGCATTAAGATTTCACTTTATGATTTGCGATCGATATGGCGCGATTACGTCAATAGAAGCACAAGAAATAATCGCTATTACGAAACAAGAAAAGGTAACACTTCTGCTTAGAAAAAATTACATGAAGAAACAAAGCTTCAATGCGTGAACATCGTTACTATTGCGCCTCTCACCAAGTGGTCGAGCGCCTCCTACACAATGTAAGCAATCAGTCTTACAATGTTTTCGCCCAACCTACCAAGATCGACCTTTCTCAACTGTAGTGCAAAGAGTCAGACTTTTTTTAAATAATCGCTGAGCATCCTACATGCTTCATTAACTTTTTCTGCTACGAATCAAAAAGTTCTGCTACGTTTCATTGGTTTCCTGCTTTTTTCTCTCGGGACTCGCGTCAGAAAGTATTTTTTGTGACGCAACAGCTGCTTGTCCAGGTGGCCAGCCCATCCACGCGATCCATTTTCTCATTATGGCAAGAGCTCGGAGAAGAACTTTGTGAGATACGAGAGCAGTTTCATGTCAACTTTTTGAGACTCCATTGATTTGTTTCTCGTGACTGTCATATGCAATTAGATTAATTCGTCTATTTTCCCATCACTTTACCGCAAGTTGACATGCAATCTGTTTGCTGTAGCGATCCATTTGCTTTGAGTCCAATCCCAACACCATTTACGTGGGCCGTTGCGTTTTGTGTTGCGGAACGAGCTGCGCCCATTTACGTTTTTACTTTTAACGTGATGCATGATTTGAAATGACTGAAGCGACATCCATTGGCCAAAAGAAAATCACTGTGGTATTACAGCCTGCAATTTTGAGCAGACGCCTAACGCTTACTTTTCACGTGTACGCTGTTTACTGGCGCGTGGTGTTCAGGAAGAACGCATGATTATTACTTTGTATCCGGACTTTGCATTCTACTTGCGTTAATGCAACGTGCTTCACCTTGTTGCTTTGCTAAACTGATTTCGAAATTCGTTTTGTGGCTCGCTCTTTGTAACTACGTTGCGATGCATCGATCAAACAAAACATTTCAATCTGCACATTATTTAACTGTTCCTTTCTGCTTGCAAACACCTCTTACCAATGTGCTGATGTTCGTTTCCGCACGTAAATGGTTTTGCGCCTGCTTTCCTTTGATTACTTGATTGCATGCTTGTGCTTCCTTCTTTGACTACTTGCTTTTTCGAACCAGTCGTTCTCTGTGAAAGGCACTACAAGACCACTGTAGTTATAAAGCACCATGAAAACACCATATAAAATAAAGACATCGTTCCCTTTCGTTAACTCTATTTGTTGTATCGGTTGTGTATGTTGCTATCTCATATTCATTCTTTCAGCTTGGGCTTATAGTTGAATCAATCACACTTTATTTTGTCTTCAATGAAATTTTGGTTGCAACATCCAATAAATATCACAGAACGAAGAAAGAAAATCTAATGAAAACACAAGACAAAATACGTGTAATTCCCATTATCCACTGCTTATCGGTACTAGATCTCGGGGAAGGTGTTGACCAGTCTTTCTATTGTTCCATTCTTCAGCACCGTCAGGCCATGAACTTCATGGGGTGGTCAAGTGGAGGACAAAATGGTCAACGGTCTGTTCCACTGCACCACAATCACAATCCGCAGAAGAGGCCATACCCTATTCGTGTAAGTAGGAGCGGAAATGTCTGACACAGAGGTGGAGGCGGTCAAGCCGGACCCACGCTGTTCTTGGCAGGACCATTCCAGAAGGGAGTTTGCCGATGTTGGAGATGAAATACACTCCGCATTCCATTCGGTATCCACCCAGAGCGCCGCGCTTGTGTTTTTGTCGTCAGACAAACTGATGAGCTGTTGTTTGGTTGGTACAGTGCAAATGGGTGTCTCGATTTGAGACGTTTGGTCAAATCTGTTGTGACATCAATCTTCGTGCCATACTCCAGTCAACAAGCGTACACAAACTGTTAGCTGAAAATACGAAAATGCGTACAGTAAACACTACAGTCAGTTTCTCCATCCTTGTTGTAAGCCTGTCGAGCATGTTTAGAACTTCTGTTGTTCGGCGAACCTCCTCGAGAAACATGCTCGCCAGATTTCACTGTTTTGCAGCAGTTGCTAGTCGGAGGCAAACAAAGAGTTTGCTGCGCACGGGGGGAAAAACAAAGAAATGAGGGGAAAAACCACAAAAAAAAACAAAAATCTTTATGAGTTTTTATTTTATGGGCAGAACCAACAGTTCTGAGTTCAACGATGATGAGTTTATTTCCATTGTTTTGTTTGACTTTGGGCAGCGGTTGGTGATGATGCTTACTTATCGCTTGTCATCTGCTCGGTACGTTCGCTCTGGCCATGGCCGAAAAGGTTAAAACTCGGTCAAGTTCCTTCACTAAGTGTTGCATGCCTGAAATGAACAGCTGGGTCGTTAGTATGCACTTATAAACCAAGTGCCGCGCGGCACCCTTGCGATCTTGCGACTCAACTCACTCATATCATTCTGCAGTAAGTTTGTGCGGTGTACGGTGTTCAAATGTTTGGAACTTTGTTAAAATTCGTAGGCTATTTTAAGATTTTCATGAGAGCAGGCCAGAAATTGAATTCGTTTTCTAATATATTTGCCAAACAACGAAGGCCTCGCTAAGATTTCTGGTGGGCAAATTTTGTCGAAACCACATCAATGAGTTTTAAACAACCACCTTGGTGCAGGCGATGCTAGTTTAAAGTTCTAAGGGGATGCCAGACCTGAATCACAAGGCGGACAGTAGTTGTTCAGGTCAGGGCAGGTGTGAAGCATTGTGCTGGAGTTGGCGTGCTTCGCTTAATCTGTTGGTATTATTTTTAACGAAGGCTGCGACTGAATTAAGAAACAGAATAAACAGTTAAGCGATTTTATTTATGTCAGAAATTCAGTTCATCATACTCCATAAGTGTGAGCAACGAACAAAGCCAACAAGAGTGAAGACGCAACATTAAGAAAGCAATAAACGTTTCCAACCCAAACATTCCTCTTCAACGCGAGTGAGACAAGCAATTGTGAGGTTTCACAAAGCTTTCTCACATTTAAAATTTGTCGGTAGCTTTCCAACAATATCTCGAATTTTTTCCTTCTTGTCGTTGGGAATTTTTTTGTATCATTTCTTTCCTCTCCTTTTGTTCATTTAAAACACCACCAGAGAAAGAAAATCACCAAGTCTCGCAAGTTAAACTTCTCAGTGTTTTAGGTGCTTCATAGCAAGAAATGTGGAGTCGAAGCATGTGGTCAACGCACGCATGCGGTTTGTGGTGCTGCTGGCGAAAGCGATGCTGTAGCTATGAAGTTAAACTTGTACGTGGAAGCTTTGTTATTAGCTTTATAATTTTACAAGAGGTCCATCCTCCGGTAATAGGATTCTCATCTTTCTATCACAGCCGGTGCGCTTTTTGCGCAACGTTTGTAAAAAATTTGACTTTCCAACGAATTAACAAATGCCTAGACCGACTATGTCCAACCGAAATTGCTCACTATTTCACTATCTTAACCAGAGCCGCACACTGAATGACTTACTGTACTTTGATCTTAGAAGAATAAATTTAGTTTAATAAAGCTCATGTACTGAAAGTGCTTCGAATTCTAACTGCAATGGAAACAACTGTTTGGCACCTTATCCACTCCGTAAGTGTGATTTCTTAATGCCAATGGAACAAAGGTAGAAATCAAAAAACTAGTAAAACGTTTTGCACCAAAGTGTCAATGAACATATGGAAATCTCCCAACGAGCGGTACAGACGTGATAATGCGGCACTGAGGAACACCTGCATCAAAAATGTCGATATCAAATTAAGGACAGGTTGTTGTCAGTGTGTACGGTAGACTACTTATAGTACAGCGAAAATCTAAATTGGGTCGCACAAAACCTTCGAATGAGACCGCGGGTTTGACATAGCTGCATTAGAGCTGTCAAACATCGCAAACCTTTGAAACATCGCAAAAGTTTTCAAATCGGTTTTTGTTCCGATCCTTACTCAGGCTCGTAACCAGCTTGGGACACCAAGTGGGGCGAAGAGTTTTCTGAGAGAGACCCAAATTTTTCAAACTATGTCCAATAGTTTTAAATTATGTCCAACCTATTTTTCCAGGAGAGGAAGAAAATTATAGTGGGCTTCACTCCCCAGCGCCCCCTGGTTACGGGCCTGTCCTTACCTACGGTCATGAATCTTGAGCGGTTACTCAATTACAAGATAGGATTTTTGGGAGTTCACGGTGTGACACTTCGCTAGAAAATGTGAAGATGTGAAAATCGCAAAGCCCTGAATGATGAACCACTTCTCTGAATAGAGTGATCTCGGCTGCGATGGTTCGGCCATGTGGCCAGAATTTCCCATGAAAGCTTGCGGTATGGCACGTCCGCTGGATACAGTCATAGGATAGTGTCCGAGAGGTCAACCAAAGGCCAGGTGCCATTGTTACATATCCGACCTTGTTTTGTACCGTCCTAGTGTGCAGCGAGTAGAACTAACGGAGATTCCTGAAAAGCGTGAGGTATTTCCTTCGAAGACTGCTGCCCAGCAACCCTCCCGAAAAGAAACTCGGCTATGGAAATGAATGAATGACTATGCATGATTTGGTTTGAATTATTATTATGTGCGTGCTTTTTTCTTGCATACCCGTACTCTAGCATATTTGCCAAAATCAGTGTCATGTGTATGATCAAACTATCGCGTCACGCTGCATTCAGAACATTAATTGACATTGCCATTGTTTTCCGCAAAAAAATGGAACGGTTTATACCCAAATATGAACCTCTTTGAATTGATCTCTTGGTAATACCGAAAAGAAAATGATTACATAATTATTTGCGATCTGCTAATCAACAAAGGTATTAGATGGAATAAAAATGTTCAACATGTACGAAAACAGTTTTTAAAAATATTTTTCAATCAGTTGTTCAACCCAAATTCAAAGGAAAGTCTCACCTTTGGTTTATTGTCTAAGAGTTGAAATAATGCGAAAACAGTTCTTTCTTGCTGTATAACCTCTGCCTGTCCGCTGGGAAAGAATATCAATTTGCTGTTAACAACTTTTCTTTATGAGTAGCACAAAGACATTTACATCTAGTTTGACAAATGTTCAGAGAGTTTCCTTTAAAGCAAAAGAAAATGTAAAAACTTTCAATGCAAATAAACATTTCAATAATGCATCCGTAAGTGAAACTTTGCTCGAAAAGTAAGATTCTTATTATACAGTATTTATAATTATTTTATTACATTTGACTAACCTCACGTTCTTTACAAAGGTAGGCAGCTGGAATACATGTTGGTGTATCTTGCAGGGACTAAACTGATGATCTGTTTTACAATATTCATTTTCGTTGTATGTTTACAATACATTTTGTTTTTCAATACAAAAAACATTGCAGTCTTGACTGAACTTCAGTTTCTCAGGTATTTACCTTTCTGGGTACCACTCTTCATGCAATATAACAATTTGTGACCTGTCCAAACCTGAAAACACCCTTTTTTGCCCATATTTTCAGCAGCAAAACTTGCGATAATTTTGAACATTCTTGCTTCCAAGAAAACCAGATCGTTAAAAAGCACACTCCCAAAGGTTGTAATAGAAGCATCAGTTATGTTACAATGTTCTTCTAACATGAAAAGCAATCTAACGAAGCAAATGAAACAATCTTCCAAACTTTTTGTAAAAATTCAGATTTTAGGCAGGTGATCTTAAACTTTTGAGCGCCACTGCACATAGTTCAAAAATGTTTACTAACGTTTTTGAGAAGATCATGAAGTATTCAGTCTAAGTAATGCAAATTTGTGATTCATCATTTCCCAGTTAGACATTATGTTTGTGCTACAGTGACAGGGGTGGGTATTAGTGGAGGTGAACGACGCGGTCGCCTCAGGACACCTTTCTAGATCCGAAAAACTTACTTCCTGATCAAACAAATTGCAGTTACGCTTGACAAAGATTGTTGTGGCACGAGCTGGCACTTGATAAAAACGTTGTTTTTCCGAACTGGCAGATTGCCCAGCACATGCAGAAAAGCTCAAAATTCTTGATAAATTTTAGCATTGGTTTTGTGTTTACCGGGATGCGTTTCCCAACACACACTTTCTTTGTGCACCTTTAAATTGGAGTGTCGACTGCTTCTTATGAAGCTAGCTTTTCAACAGCAGTATGCACCCTTACCTTTGATGCATGGAGCACGACCACAAGTACCGTTTACTTTTATTAGGCTATGAAAAAGAGGAGACAAATATAACATGTCAACAAGAGAGATTATTATGGAGTTCAAGAAAGTATCTTGCTAATTGTGCATGTAAAGACTTAAAGGCTAGTTGGTAATCAGCCAGGTACTCCAACAAAATCAAAAAGTAACCCTATAAAATCCTCCGGCCACAAATCATGCAGGCATGTTCGATATTCGCCATTTATGAAAAACATGACTCTTCACTACACCTTTTCCTGGTGTTTTGCTGCCACTGCTTGATTATCCGTACTTCCGGAGGTAATACAATGTACTCGCGTTTACACCGCGTGGATGAGTACATTATTGCTGATCGCTTTCGTTTAGCCCATCATGCTTTTGTTTGAATGTTGTTTTTCAGCCAGCCTAGCATGCAATAGGTCTCTGTGTTTAACTGTGCTCATTAACAATAGGGAAGCCTTTTGAAAATCCTGACACGATAGAGCTGGAAATGATGTCAACTTGCCAACCTGGTGGAATCCTATGTCTGTACATAAATGCGCCGAGGAGAGCAAGCTGGATATTCACCCTTTATGGGCCCAAAAGTAAGAGAAAATGTATCTAATACTTTCAGACTGAAGCCTTTGAAACATCTAGGAATCATCACCACTTCCATTTCCGTACGTGCCGAAAACTTGACACACCTATCGTAGTCCTTGTTGTATACCTGCTGATAGGCTCGCGGATATTTGATCCCAACCTGAGAACAAAAATGATATAGCCTTCAAATCTTTTACCGAAGGCGGGACCAATATTTCTTTCACATTTTTTAGTTGCGGGCCGCTTCCCTATACCCGAGTTTAGTGTCTCCGCACACCGGACGGATTGCCTGAGAATAAGAAAGCAAGTGTTCCCATTGCAGGAGTTTCGTTTTACAAAAGAATTAGAAAAGAACAGTGCAGTTTGAGAATCCCGCTTTGAAGGAAGTTTGGTTGTGTTCCTACCGTCACAAGGCTCCACTTGTAGAATGCACACATATGTTTAGGTGTGACGCAGCTGAAGCACAAAACCGTCGCATAACCTACCGTTGAAAGCTAGTATTGTAAGTTACAGCATGACATTTTTCTGATTCTTTGCATAGCAGATTACTCTGTACATGTATCATGAAACGGTTCTAAAGATTACGTAATGGTTACAGCACAGCTCACGTTTGAGATCAGTAATCTGCTTGTAGCCAGGTGCTTATACTCCGGGTTTGCAGGTGTGCGGCGCACACCCAGTCAAATTGGTGGTGACGTGCCTTTTCTACATCGTACGATCAAGCAAAATCACAAAAAAGTTTTAAAGATAATTGTGGACGTCTATATTGATTTTCTGAGCCAAATTTCAAAATTGTCCCATTTTAGCTTGCTTGATTTAGCTGACTTTTTCATGCATCACTAGTTTCCCGTTGCGTTTTTTGATGTGGCAACCCTGGATGCGCCAATAAAGCCGCACACCTTTGCTTGTAATAAGAGCATCAGCATTTACCGGAACACCTTCGAGCTCCGTCAGTCATTGGTAGTTCAACCCGATTGGGCATAACGACTCGAACAAGCACGTGTCTGTTCTGTTTCCCCAGTAGTTTATACAGTATTTAACAGCCACATAACAAAAAGTGAAAGTTCTCTTGCCTACTATATGCGCATTCTCAGGTCATTTGTACATTAACAAATTTCGTTCTGGCAGCCCTGGGTGTGCGCCATTCCAGTCGCACAGCTCCTGTGTTCGACTGCTCCTATTCGACTAGACATTCGCGCAGCCTGAAGTTTTTGCAGTTGTGAATTGCCTGCTGGCCGTGAGAATGTTGTGTCGTAGGGCTCAGTGTGTTTTACTCCAGTGTTTTAACGCGCAGCCTGATACTTTGCAGTTATGAATTGCCTGCGCTGACGTAGAGCTGTGTGTGAGTGTGTTTAACGTCCGTTACGTTTGAAAAAACTTTCCTGCGCTAGCAGCATTTCGGAATGACAAGCTTTTCTTCGCAGCGAGTGGTTGGAATAAAATCTAGAGCGTTTGTTATTCCTTTAAATGTTAGGTAAAAAAACACTGCGATGGCCTTTTCACGAAGGACGTAAAACTAGATAAGGTCATCTTCCAGTTGGGGGCGCCGAAATCGTCTCTTGCCTGGGGGCCGGTTTCCCTCTTTACGCCACCCTTTCAACTTGTTGTGGAGTCCATTACTTTCCATGAAAACCGTAAACTGTTACTGCAATATATGGTGGGTAATCATTTTCACTAACTGCCCAACCAAAGTAACTGGTGTTTCGCGAAAATCTAGTTTTTGACGTTCATGACCATAATTCTATCATCCTCCAGTTTTTCAAATCAGCATAGGACTTAAGTTTGATGCTTTCATTTCGAACGTCTTTGAAAATGAAGTCACGAAACCGCGAAAAGGTCTTCCGAGAGCGAAAGGTAGAGTTGTTCCAAACTTTGAGATCGAGCGCGGGACGTGATTAAAAAAGTGCGAAGCTAATCGAGATGGAGACTTAAATTTTCGAGAGTGGCACACGAGACTTACACATTTTTCCTGGTCCACCTTCACTTCTAGAGCCTCAAAAGGTTTCAAAGCATTTTTCGTGGTTTTTTGCGAACAAGACTCAGCACGAAGAAATTCATTTGTTGGTCATGTGACATGGAACAGGTTGAGATACTGTTCTAGCTGAAGATGAGATCTTGACCAGATTTCGGGTCTCCATCAATGTTACTGAACGGCACGTTAAAGAAATGTCAAACAAGACATTAGAAAAGTGTATCGCTTTAGATAACGCGAAGGAAAACCAGAAATTACTTGAAGAAAATTTGCATTTACTAAGTCATTAAAATTGAAAATATCTTCAATATTTTTTGCGACGAGTTCTCACACTGTTGCATCGTTGCAAAATACTTAGCTGTTTTTTCACTGAAGTTTGTTTACACGATGCGCAGCTATAGCTACACAAAAACACTTTCACAATCTGAATTGACTTTGGTTTTGAAAATACTGTATTTTCAGGAAACATATCCTAATTTGAACCTAGAAACAGATTTTAAAAAAATTTTATTCTACACAGGAAAACTAAAATCCGACGTAGATCAGTTTTGCGGAACCGATCTGGCCCACAATTGACTTTGACGAAAGAGGGTTGGATGGAACAGAACCTACAAAATTCAATGAGCGTTTCTAACTCTCATGTTTTGAATTTTTTTGAACAAGTATAGGGTGGATGGTCAACTGGGCATGCAAACGTTTTTAAAATGCTGTTCCATTCATTACATGACAGAAAAGACTTATCGAAATTGCTTTGAAAAGGGTGTTTGGTTCTTTTGTATTAAATGCTGAATATGCAGACTAACTGGTAACTACTGTATTTTCCGAAGTTAAGCTTTTGTTTGACCAACTGGTAGCTATGTTCCGCAGCTATTCTTTTCATGATTCATTGTTCAAATTCTCTGGCGCAGACAAAAGTAGGCAATGTCTACTGCAATATAAAAGAAATGTGTTGTAAGCAAACACATCGGCTTTGTTCAGATTTCGTACAGAAGCGTTTTATCTTTATGTACCCGCGATTCACCGCTTCAGTGAAGTTCTTGCCTGCAAATTTCTGCATGTTCGGAGCAAAAATGTTAAGGAGATCTTAGCAGTTATTTGAGAAATGGTGCTGATATTTGAAATAAGGTTTTGTTTATAATACATGCAACGGAAGTCCAAAGGGATGAATTAATTCCTTCATCTCTCACTCAGTCTATACCATTAGTTTCTGTGGATTAAATTGGAAACGTTGTAAGAAAAATATTTCAATAAGAGCTGATGATGCCTACATAGTAAGCGAAATATATACTCTGAAAAATCTTTGTGTCTGATTCTTTGCTGGGAAAGGATTCCTTTTGATAGACTGTAAACAATGTTTGATATTTTTGTTTCAAATTCTGCTGCCTTTATAAATGAGGTCAACTTCAATTTCAGTTAATGGTTGTATTTGTCAGATATAAAGACGCAACGTAAGTGAAGGTGAACTAACCTTTTCATTCTTTCGAATTATTTGTTTCAAACGCATTTTCTTGTTGCTTTGTGTAGATTCAGATCAACTCTGCTAGTGATTTTGACACCACTAGTAGTATATCGTCCAATCCCCTGGTCCTACAAAGAACGGTATGCAAGATATGCTCAGCCTTGACGATTTCACACTGAACATGCTAGAATGTCAATTTTTGATGTTCCTCCACCAGTTGCTACCACATGATCATCTTTTGTGAAAGCATTTAGACCAGTGGTTCCCAACCGGGGAGGAATTCCTCCCTAGGGAGGAATTTCATGAGTTCAGGGGAGGAATTTCCACTTTATAGTGAAGTTACCAATTCGTTGTAAGTGTTGTACTTTTTTTAAATTGACACTGGCTCTTTCAATTAGTTATATCACTTTATATTTTTAAGTTATTTAGTGGACTAGCACACGTACAGTATATGCTGACAAAGTTTAGTGTCATTATTTGACAACAAATGGTTTTCGTGCTACTTTTAAACAATCAGGTTTTCGTCATCAATAAAGACCATTGTTCCAATTGTAGTTATTACTAGCCTACGAACCCGAACATAAGCTACACTGTGACAGGTAATAGGCAGGTAAGAAAGAATATACAAGTAGCAGTGGCATGACATAAAAGTTGTAACTAATTGGTAACGAACTAGCATTGCTTTGCACAGCAATACATTATCAGGAGGGTATAAAAAAGCAATGCAGACAAATGTGTGAAGTTTTGATCTGTTGAAAATTTTCTATGTTTTAGTATGGTAACCAGCCTTACTTTCTTCTAAGCTTTGCAGGTCAAAATGTGCTTTACTTTGTGATTCATTACTGCTCATTATTAGAGCGAAAGATAAGAAATAATAAGTTTTAATCTGTTTTAAAAGTCAAAGGTAAATTTCTTGCTAGTAGTCATACTATTTCTTTGAACAAAGTGCTTTTGAAAACATTTTCGCATTTGTGATACAAATGTGTACATGTCAGAAAGAACACATGAGAGAGGTGATCGACTGTGTTTTGCGCTCTTTGCATGGTTACCCCGGGCAGCGCTGTTAGCTGGAATCGCCACGACTACAACAGGCAAAGCATGCGAATGAAAAACACTTGGTCAGTTGAAACTTGTCTGTTTTTAAATGCTCGGACACAAATGCAGTTTTCCAAACAGGTGTTTTCTTGATTCTGTTCGTAAGAAAGAACAAAAGGTTCTCAGGGCTTGACGGCAAAACCAGCAACTGTCTTTCCAGAAACTGTTTATATGAGCGTTATCTTTGAGCTACGTTTCTGCTAGTAACTGTTCTCTGAATCGTCTAAACCTGTGATTGTTGTTTTTCTCTAATTTCCTGATGGTAAGAGTTTTGCGGCCGACGACTCCCGCTGGACCCAATGTCCTAGCTCAGATTACCCGTCCACGAGAGACTCGGTGCAAAAACAAGTTGTGTTAAACGCTTTGTTAAAGTTAACGTTTATCTTATACTTTTACTAGACAGGGTCCTCGAGGCTGTGGTCCCATAAAGACTTCTACCTTATTGGCAAATAGTCAATATCATCAACCTTAGCTGCTGATGACAGGACAGTTATACCCTTTTATGCGGGGATACAAGTTTATTACACTCATGACAGCGAACACACGACCAATGCGATGCATTACCATAAGCACATGATCATGATCCTAACCTTGCGACCCCCCCATTGTCCGGGATTTTTCTAAGTACAAAATCATGAAAAATTTGGCCAGGACTCTGTTTCCTTTTTGAGTTTAAAATTCCCTATATTTTGTTAAAGTCCGAAATCGTAGAAAATTTGGCCAGGACTCTGTTTCCTTTTTGAGTTTAAAATTCCCTATATTTTGTTAAAGTCCGAAATCGTAGAAAATTTTGACAGGACTCTATTCCCTAGTTAAATCTGACGTGCCAGAATATTTTCAAAGTCCAAAGTGGAATGAAATTTTGACAGAACTTTGTTACTTAACAATTTTACGGAGCTTTTTCAGCAGAGTCTAACTATAACATCAGCATACACCCTTAACTACATCCAGACTATGGCCAAAAGTACCGGGACCTTCGTGCCTGGAAGGCCGGCGAATTTTTAACTAAATTCGGTTCGTTTCGTCCTGCCACACGACTACCCGTCAGGATCAGAGTTGAACCTTCAGACTAGAACCCCCTTGGGTGTTAGCTACAAGGCGGTCCTGGATCACGAGATCACCAGGCCCCCCAAGTTCGCCCTTCGGTTGCTGAGAAGCAACTGTTTTTTCTGGTTGGGTGCGAAAATATAAGAACCCTTGCCTTCGACGCTTTTTTCTGTTTGTTCTATTGTAAGCGGGTGAATGAGCATGTAACCAGGTGGGTAGCCTTATTTTCTTGGTTTATTTGAAATGGTCATTTTAGCCAATACTCCTTTCGTTTTTGCCCTTCTAGGTTTCTCTTCGAGGGACACTTTTGCTTATACTCCCTTCGTTTTTGCCCTTCTAGGTTTCTCTTCGAGGGGCACTTTTGCCTATACTCCCTTCGTTTTTCCTCCTCTAGGTTTCTCTTCGAGGGACACGGCGACTTGATGACATAATGCCATGTTCACCTCATACACTGGATATGACATATATGGTATGTCATGCGACGCATCGCTACAGTTGACGCTGCAATTGTCTAGACGACAGGTGCGCTCTTTTTCTGTCTGTCATGGGAACCACATTACATAAGTTTCTCATTCTTGCCAGAAGACTTGTCAATAATTCGTTTCTTTGTTAAGTCTTCTTTTTCGTTGGTTGCCCCAAGGCCTTTGTATTCGTTGAGTTGTTTTGACCTTGATTTAGTTTCCCTTGTTGCTTTTGCATGGTTTCAGTATGGTAACATTGTACATCTGTCAAGGTTTTTCTCGTCTTAATTCATAACTACTCTTTCAATCCCTAGTCATTTTCTACTTAAAGTTCCTAATTTATGGTAGCTCTTATCCCATAATTACAATAGCGGTCATCAATAAAAACAGTTAATAATTTCATGCACACATAAAGTTTTCGGCATCACTTCATTACTGCATTGCAAATAATTCAAACAGTTATTTTCTTCAGTTCGTCTGGAAGTAACGGAGGAGTATTTTTCTTACCATACATCATTGTTTTTCCTATTACAACATGTTGGGGTTATTTTTAACCACAACAAGAGTGATGCTTGTGAAAAGACTACCACATTAAATTACTCAAAAATATTTGGTACATTCTCTTAGTTTTGTGTAGCCTACTTCATATATTTCACTTCCCATTCAACTTGAGGCACACCAAGACAATTGAAAATGATAATGTGTGAAAACGAACAGAAGCCAGAGCTGGGTCCGGAGTCGGAGCCATGAAAAAAAGAGTTCCGTAGCCGGAGCTACAGTCATGAAAACTCACAGCTCCGGAGCAAGAGCTGGAGCCATTTTCATGAACAGAAGAGCTCCGGAGCCGGTCGGAGCTGTGTCATTTTCACGACAGCTCCGCAGCCCTGTTCTCGTCATAGCGTATTCTTGAAGCAAGTTCAGTAGGTTTTGCACCTCAGTGGAATACTTAGGTTTTGGTTAGGGTTCGGTTGTTAGACAGAGTTTCTTGAGCAGATGCGTGTAATGAAATTAAATTTTAGTTAATCACATTATTGTCTTGTGGAGATTTCAGGCTTAATTTTGAAGCAACTATAGCAGCTTTTAGTAACATAAATTCCACAATACAAAAATATGATGATCAGTGATGTAGTCGAGGCCGTAACCTTCGAGATCGAGACCTGGTTAAAACTTCGAGACCGAGACTTCATCAAAAATCCCGAAACTCGAGACTTCAAAATTTGTGCATTTTGCCGAATTTTTTTTTCGTCAGTTGAACTTTTTTTTCAAGTTTCTGGCATTCTCCGACCGGTTTTGGTTGTTTCTTACCTGCAAATAAACAAACAAAATTTGTTGAGTTATAGAAATTTTATTATACCATTTCTTTACAATATTCAAAGTCTCTAGACCTGTAGCCTTTGAGATTGAGACGAGACCTGAAACCTTCGAGACCGATATCGAGACTCGCAAAAATGGGTCTTGAGACTCGTCTCGAAACCCAAAGCAAGTCTCGAGACTCCATCACTGATGATTTATTCATATATGCAGTTTGGTTTTACAGCAAGCAAACCCTGTATGTAACTGCTCTCCGATGAAAAACAAGAACAAATTTCGCATTGATCGAGTTGAAAGTTGAAGTAAATTGATATTTGCAAATTTTTTATTACTGGTGTATTTCGATGTGTTTTGATTGTACTTTTGTTTCATTTTTATCTTCCTGTCACAAAATTAACAGTGGCGCTATCTGTTGGATTATTATATCATTAATGATACCTGTTGAGGTAGTTGTTTAAGTGCATTCCAAGTTTTCTGAGTGATTCTTTGACTTTTCCCCAGTTAAACTTGTTGCTTGTTTGAAGCCACCAAGCAGAGCTAATTATCGCAACAATAATGGCTTATTGAAAGGACGCAATAACGCCACTAGGATTATACTTCAACCCACGACGTGCGACCTGAGTCACCGCAAAAATGACATTTGAACCTTTTCAGACACCCTGCTGAAATTGTGTAATAGGGGAGGAATGAAAAGTTCCAAAATGAGCCAAGGGAGGAATGCATCAAAAAAGGTTGGCCACCACTGATTTATACCTTAATACAATAAAGAAGTAGGTCCGTTTCCAGATAAAGGCATAACGTTTTATGTTGCAACTGTGTTGATTTTAAATGTTTTATGGAGGTTTTCAACACTTCCTGCAATTCAACATTAAACACCAGGGGATTCATGTACGCTTTACGTGTATGGTAACGAACATTAAGCAAGCACTTTTACCTCAAAGATTTATATACCTTATTTATATACCCTTTGTAGATTTTTGAGTGCCTAGGTGTCCAGTTTTGATACGGTTGTTTTCTGGTTTGTGGTTATTTTTTGAAATATGGCAACACTAACATGGTTCGATGATTTTCGCAGAAGGCAGCATGTGGTTACGTCATCATCGTGATGGCCATTTTTGGATTACCGAAGTGTTACCATTGGCTGTTACGTCACTCTTGCCCTGGTATCATCAGTATTTAATAGATGTATGCACTGCAGTTGTACCGTTGTGCATTCAGGCAGCTTGGAAATCACTCCATACATCATGCGCGTTATTTGTGGTTCTACTCCCCATATCTGTCTATGATTAGTGGTGGTCTAGTGTTTTTTT
>JGI24158J21664_10006107_pt1 | contig 15830 bp, 7 predicted proteins | sample Ectturendosymbi3_FD_21664 | JGI IMG/M metagenome (IMG submission 21664)
TCTACATTAGGCTCAATAATAATAATAGTAGTGAATGTTAGCTGAAACCTTTCAATGTAGGTTCAGCAATAAATAGGCTAGGTAGAAAAGCCGAAAACAAGCCAAGAACGTTCTTTGTGTTTAGGCTGAGCAGTTACCACGAAGTGTAAGATAAAGGGAAGGAAGATGCAAGACATGTACTTGAAGTGACAACATATTCGTTGAAATTATTAGGCTAAATAAGTGAGATTTCACGTTGTAATATCTACAACTTTCAACATCCCGATAGCAAGCATTTGTTTCCAGAGATGTATTTCCTGAAAGACGTTTGTTTCGAAAATTCAACAAAGTGAAAGACATTCTTTTAATATTGAGTTCAAATGTGTTTGTTGAACTGTTGTACAATTTTGAAAGCAACAGCGATGTTTCAGCCAACTTAGCCTGCAGTAGGTTTTCATCAGCGCAAGTGGCAAAGGGAACAGGAAAGCAAAAGATGTCACTGAAAGCCCGTGATTGCATGACGTAATGATAATGACGGTGAAAAATCAATGTGAAAAAGTGAAAAAAAACGGTGAAAAAGCAATGCCTTATTTATTTCTTGAACAATGATGTGCATCACGCCGATACCTGGATATGTCCGTCGTCACGTTACGTCGAGCGAACAAGGCAAAGACACGATGAAAAGTTAAAAAACTTGCAAATGAAAAACAAAATGGCAACAACAATTTAAGACTCTATTAAGAATGCTATTTAAAAAAGCAAACCGGACGCAACTGTTGGCAAAGGAAGCAGTCACTGTGACCACAGGACTGGATACTGTTCGTAAAAGCAGCGTGCAGCAAAGGAACAGAATTGCACAAAAGTTAACTGGTCTTTCATTAAAACGGTTAATGTGCACATATCATGTAGCAAAAACTATACAAAAAATCCAGTTGTGTGTCTGTATTTTTGCTTCCCCCAGTAAAGGAATGTGCCTGGTATCATCGCTGCCACCGTTACATTTTAAATAGCTCTGCTTCGTTTCTACGTATGAATTTAATATAGAAACAAAAATCTTTTAGGCAGGCGGAAAAATATACACGAAGTATGAAAAATGTCCTGTAAAGACTATTACAAACGTAGCAGTTGGACGCGTTGATGAATGGGAACACACATAACTTTCCCGTGTTGGTTCAGTGATTGACTTGTTGTCTGCTGAAGCCAAGCACCAAGACAAATTTCTTATGCCGATTTCTTCACATTGCCATAGGAACGTCAACCAGGGCGTCCACAAAACAATGTTCTGACCGAGGCTAATGAAAAACTCTTGCCTCAGTGAAAATGATGAATAGCAATACTCCACCAATGAGCAACTTGGAGAATATTTCACAATTTTCAAAACTCTATTCCGAAAAGACATTGAAGCAGTCCCGTTATGACGGGAGGACTTTGGTGGGCTTAGCCCCCCAAACAAAGATCCACGCCCACCGAATTGAAATATGAAACACTATAAATAAGGAAAGTTTTTGTCAAATTTTAGAATGTCAAGCCCCCCTGCAAAGGCGTAAAACGTCCGTATTTAATATCTTCTGGTGAGAATTCTGCATTTAAAAAAAGCCTAAAGGAGATTTGAGGAACATGTTCCGGAAAAAGATCAGCTGTTTGTCGCACAGACACAGGATTAAGGTTCTCAATAACGCTTGATATGAGAAAAGACCACAAAACTCAGAAAAATTTCTTTTCAGTTGCGTAGCGCCACGATTACATTTGAAAAATAATGATAGCGCCGTTTGTTTCAAAGCAGCGTTCCCCACTTCTAAACTCAAATTTAATTCATTTGTTTATGAGCAGACACGAAGTCCATAGTATAAACACACACACTCTGCAGAACGCAGGTTGATAAAAACAGACAAAACAGAACGTAGTACAAGACATTGAAGCCGGCGAAATCACAGGATTACAGACACTTTTTGCAATTCCATTGAAGATAGAACCATAGGGTTACAGACACATTCTTAACACTATTGTTAGTTAACACGTAACACTTGTTACAGCACTACTGCGGAGTAGGGCGTTAATTCCTAAATTGTTCTAGTCTAGGTAAAATGCGCAAGCATTGTGGCTTGACACGCCATCTAAATTTCTAATTCTATTCTCAATGAGATTCGTGCAAATGACTTAGACGCGATGATGTGCAGAGGTCATGCTTATGATAATGTTTCCACAATGTCAGGAATCCATTCTGAAGTACAACGCAGTATAAAGGAGATAAATTCAAAAGCAATATATGTTTTTGTGGGAATCACTCGCTCAATCTTGCAGGCGTTCATGCAATGGGATCTTCTGAGCTCTCTGATATCTTTGCACTCCTACTTCACGAAATGTGATATTATTAGTTCTTTAAGCTTCTATTGCATGTTGTGCTGTGTAAAGAGTTAGTAAACCGGTTGAAATCTACTGGTTGCAATGGCATTCTTCTCTCATCAGCATACACAACACGCATTTGGATTCTTGCACTGCGAGCAACATTATAAAAATATTTTAGCAGTTATCAGCTATGCTGCACAGCGTAGGATGGGGGCGGCAGATTCGCCGAAATCCAGGGCGGCAAGCTATGCTGCTACGCCACTGTTCCCTACACTTAGTGCTGAACCTGAACGTAGGGAGAGTCTTCGTCTTGCCTTCTCTATTTCCCTACATTTAGTGCTGGCTCTAAACGTAGGGAAAGTCTTCGCCCTGCCTTCCCTTATTTCCCTACACTTAGTGTAGAACCGAAAGGTAGGGAAAGTCTTTGCCTTGCTTTCCCTACATTTAGTGCTGAACCTGAACTTTGGGAAAGTCTGCGCCTTATTTTGCCAATTTCCCAACATTTAGTGTTGAACCTGAACGTAGGGAAAGTCTTCGCCCTGCCTTCCCTATTTCCCGACATTTAGTGCAGATCCGAAACGTAGGGAAAGTCTGGGCCTTTCTTTCCCTATTTCCCTACATTTCGTTCTGAAACTGAACGTAAGGAATGTCTTCGCCCTGCTTTCCCTATTTCCCTACATTTAGTGTAGACACTGAACGCAGGGAAGAAAATTTTGTGGGGAAACACTTCCCTATGTCCCTACGTCCCTTTTTCCCTACAATTAGGGTTGCCCAGTGTCTTGTTTATCACCTTTACCACCAACAGTTTTTTTGAACACTTTTTTGTGGAGTTATTATATGCGTGAAGATCACATTTAAATAAATAAAATTATAAAATATTTTCCTGCATGATGATCTGTGCAGTGTTAGTGTTGCATATTTCCATTGCATTGAACCAAGGGTGAACTGATTAAATACTGTGTGTTGAGGTGGACCTTTTGTATGTTAGGAATGTTTAAATAATTCAAGCAATGAATTGTTTGTTTTTGATAGAATGTCAAAATTTTCCAACATGGCTAAAACTATAAGTTTTGTTACTGGGAATAAGAATAAACTTGAAGAAGTTATGTCTATCCTGAAGGGAAATGAGAGCATTAAAGTGTGCAGCATTTCTATTGATCGTAAGTACATTTATTGGTTGCCTGTAAAAGGCAGAGCTCTGTAAATAGCGGAGCTTGGTTGCGGAGGTTTGATGATGTAACCGGAGTTGTTAAAACTGATATTTTGCATTGAGCGATGAGAACTAAACGGAAGTAAAAATAATTGCACTACAAAAGGTGATGTTACACTACGGTAAAAAAAGTTTGTTTTTAAGTTTGATATTTTTTGGTAATCTGAGTTTCACAACGGTTTGGGAACAAAAAATAGGTTTCAACAGTTGTAAACTTATAAAATTTTAAACATCGCAAACTTCCATGCAATCCATTTGGGAGAAACGCATAGTTGCAATGATACAACATTTATCCTTCACTCTTTTTACTTTTTTTGCTTTTGCAACGCAACTTTTTTCCACTCCGGTTACGTCATTAAACTTCCGCAACCAAGCTCCGCTATTTATGGAGCTCCGCCTTTTACAGGCAACCCATTTATTTAGTTGTTACTTTAAAAACTATAATAATATCTCATTTAATTATTCCTGACATATAGTACTGCACTTAGAACATTTTGTTAACAGTTAAGTGCAACTGGTATTTGACATTTTTGTGACTTAGCGAAAAGTTTTTGTAAAGAAGTTGTTTGAAGATTGCAATGCAAGGAGTCACTTTTGAAAAATACAAAGACAACCAAATATCGTAAAAAAACTAAAGTGGCTATTGTAACAGAGCAGAAATGTCTTAAAAAGTTAATGCATTTTTAGTTTTTATATCATTTGTCTTCACCAACATATTTTCCATAAGGTCATAACCAGTGAAATGTTTTTCACATTTACTAGCTAGAAGATTTTTAAAATCTTGACTATCTTTTTATAAAACTATGTTTTGTAAGCTTGGCTAGTGATGTAATATGTGGTATAACCTTTTGTCAGCTTGTGAGGGTCACTTGGGTTTGGGTCATTAGTAAAATCTGTTACACCAAATGTTCCTGTTTAGTACAGTATGGTTGCAGGGAAAGATTATTTCATAGCTAATATCTGTATGTTGGGATAAACATAAATAAATAACATGTTGTTTGTAGCTTTAAAAAATGCTACTGCTTTGGTCATGCCTGTGTAGTGCGCATCATTGAGTTACTATATTTAAAAAAGTGTTGGTTCTACACATAGCAATGCATATTTTTTGTCATTGTTCAGAATTCATTATAAACATTAAAAACATTATTGATTAAAACCTTAAGTGTTTATTATTTGAAAACACATATTTTTAAGGTTTGCTGTTTGGATTAATCTGTAGCAAATCTTTCCAGATAAACCTGTCTATTCTTGAAAAAAAATATAGCATGCTGTTGTTTGCATCTAAAGATAAGTGTGAATAGTCTAATATTTTGTTTGTGCATGTGACCAGTTCATGAAATGTTGCAGTTTCCTTTTTATCACATGAAAAACTTGGTCTGCCCCATGTGTTTTTCCATAAAAGTGATTTGCATAGTTTTGTGATATTTTTCATTATAGTTCCAGAATATCAAGGTGAACCTGATGAAGTATCAACACAAAAATGTGCCCAAGCTTCTGAACAACTGAAAAAGCCAGTTTTGGTTGAAGATACATGTTTGTGCTTTAATGCAATGGATGGTCTACCAGGTCCTTACATGTAATACAAATTTGAATTGAAGTTGTCTTAAATGGCATAGTGATTTTCACAACTGCATGTGGAAACCAGTAAAATGCATAAAAATTTTAATTTGCAGCTTTAGAAACGCATTTCCATGTTTTTTTTATATTGTAGTATGAAATTTGGATGCTTAACTTAAATCATTTGTTGTTGTCTGCTGGTATTGCATCATAATTTCACCAAGTTAGAACAGCAAGTAAGTTCTCAGTTGCTTTGCTTTCCTCTACCCCAAAAGGAGTTCCTAAATGGTGCTTTGGGTGAGCTTAATTCAAATTAACATTTAAATTTTTAAAAAAGTTGTTTAAGGCATGGGTGCACCAGGGAATTTTTTTTCTTTTAACACAAAAAAGTAATTGTCAGGACCCAGAATTGTTTTATGTGGTACAAAAAGCACTTAACATGTAGTATCCAGCTTGAAAAGTATTTGCCATAACAGTGTTTCACACTAGTTACAATTTCATACTCAGATCATCAGTGATGATGCTCACAGTCCAGAGGACTTAGTTCTTAACTCTGATTTTGCAAAACTTGTGCTTTGAAAATGTAGTTTGTTATGCATGTTGTTTCATATTTTCATGGTGCAATCAATAAGGCACTTAAACCTAAAAATAAATTAGTCAGGTGCTTTTGAATGTGCTCATGGAATCATCTTCAAAATTCTTCAGACATATCTGTTTTTCAGATTTCCTCCCAGCATGTAGGTGCTGCTGACAAAGGTCTATATTTAATCTAGACACTTTGTGAAATACAACGAAAATTTCCCTCAGAGTTCTTCTTCGTCTTTTGAGCTAGTTGTTCAAACCACTGCTTGGCTGCACTAGATCTCAGGGCAGATGTTGAACAGTCATTTGGTTGTCTCATTGTCCAGAGCCATCAGGTCATGCAGTCCATGGGGAGGTTGATGGATTGGACATCAGAAATAGTGGTCACCAATCACTTCTTGCATGCTATTTCTTAAAATATTTACAATGGAGCCCCAGACTAATTTAACTCTGGTTGCTTTTCAGTAGCACATAACGACATCTCATAAATTCTACTAAGATGGTAAATTTACTTCACATTCAATCTATAACTGAATTATTTATATATATATATTAGAGTCCTGCACAGGGCGGGTTAACCCGTGCAGGTTGCAGGTACCCACATTTGCAGGTACCCACTGCTTTGCGTGTGGATATGGGGCAGGTGTGGGTTGAACTTGTTGGGGAGCAGGGCGGGTGCGGGTTGTACTTACTACGGGTACAGGGCGGGCGTGGGTTGAGAAATTCTTTGTGCGGGTAACTGAGTGTTGAGCAAAAGCACGTGAACTTAATCAGCTCAAAAATCGCAAAACACGTGGATGTACAGTACCAGAGTTGTTTGCCAGCATTGCGCTTAGGACAGTAGGCCTGCAGCAATCATAACGTTATGATGTAACAACCCAATGTTGCGAAACATTAGCTCAGATCCTTGCCATGTGGTGGGCAAGTGAACATTTTCCAATGCTACCATTGTACTAGGTGAGGAATAATTCAGTCTAGCAGCACTTCTAAATGGATAAAATAACACTTAACGCACAGCTAGTCACAACTGAACTAAAACGTATTTTGTATCACCTCAAACCTGTTGACTGCGAAAGATCAGATCTGTGGAAAGTTTTGGTTTGGTTATCAATTAAAAAGGACGAGTAGCTTGATTTTGCTGCTTGTTAGACTTGTTTTCAGATGTTATGACTAGGGCAAGTTTTTCAACTCTTTTTACAGCTTCTAAAATACTCAGGATTTATGTAGTACGATGAGCTGGTTGCAGGAATTTTGTATTGCAACTTTTTCCTTTTTCACATGCAACTTTTTATCAGTAGGCCTACTGTGTAATATGTAAAAGTGTGATTTAAAAAACATGCTTGAGAACTATTGCAGTATAGTTCTGTTCTCTTTGATAAACCCATCCCAACTGAATGATGACCTAAAAGCAATTGCAGAAATGACCCGGCCAAACAAACATCAGTACAGAACTGTAGGCCAAATTGTTAAATTGCCAAGCAACTTTCATGCAGTGTGGAGCGAAGCTTTAGCATGCTACGCAAACTGTTGGTAAACGATCGGCATTTCTCGCCAGATAATATTTGGAAATATTTAGCATTAAATGTAAATAAATCGCTTGAGTAAATCACTGTCGTTTAAAATGCTTGTGCATTAAATGCAACTTTTTACTGCAACTTTTGTTAAAAATAAATGCATATTTCTTACGATTTTATTGCAACAAAAACTTGCTCTAGTTATGAATTTTTAGTAGTTTTTGGACAGGTGCGGGTTTGAGACCGAAAAAGTGCGGGGCGGGTGCGGGTTGAGATGGTCTGCGGGGCGGGTTAGAAGTGTGAGGGTGCGGGGAAGGTGCGGACACAAAATTTTGACCCGTGCAGGACTCTAATATATATGTGTGTGTGTGTGTGCGACTTGCAACAAAGAAATTATGCATATTGCTTTGTACAACTGATTACTTTTCTTTTCCATTTACTCTGCCAAGTCAAATGCAGCAGTTTAAACTGATTTTTCTTAGGATTTTTGCAGGCATAAAAAAATATTTTCCTTAAAATAACAACTTCCTCGCACCTTTTATCATATAAAGTCCATGTTTCCATTGAAAATGAGAAAGTTGAACAGCTTACTGCAGGAAATAAAAATGTTTTCATATAGATGCTTCCAGTCAAGAACAATTTTTTTATTTCTGTAAAACAAAAAATGTCAAGATCAAGAATGATAATGACAACAAGCTTTGCAATAATTTATACTGAAATTCAGGTGATCCTTTCAAATGATCAACTGTAAACTTATATGGAATGACTGTAAACAGTCATTAATGCCCAGAGACCTGATTCATCTGGAAAGTTCATACGTGGTGGGAAAATTTTGCAGAAAGTGACTTTACTGGTACTTGTAGATTAGGTCATTCCATATAAGCTTGAATGGGAGGTGTAGCTCTTAAGTTTCAAAGTTTCCTTGCTTTTATATACGTTGTTGCCTTTGCAAAATGATTATTAAAAAACTTTTTAATATCTGATAAGGTTCTTGAGATATGGCCAGTTGAAATTTACACAATTTATGCATGGCTAGGTTACCCGCAGAAAAGTTAGCAACTGCATGTTGTAGATGCAGTTGTTTCAAGTTGGTTGGCATCAAAGATTTCATTTGGCCTTGTCTCAAGTTGGTCGGCCTCAAAAAATTCGTTTGACGTTTTGGCTCCATTTTTGCTTTTTATACACTGCAAAAATTTTCTCTGTAGAAAAATATTTACTATTCCATTTTTTTGGCAACACTTTTGCAAAATTTTTGTGATAAATGCTGTATTAGACCGGCGCCCATGTTCTGATGTTGGAAAGATTTGAGGGATGCAAGATTTTAAAAAAATTTTGTGTAATCACTGGAAGGGTGCGCACTATGCAATATGCAATGTGATGTATGTGCTAAGCAGGCCCAATGCTTGCAGACAGGTCTACATCTCTGCCATAGGCATGTGGTAAAGACATCGAGAAAGTGGAAGGGCTCATATAATTCTGGTCATAACTAAAGGAGTAAATGGGGATGACTTTATATGGGTGCAAAAAATTGCTGATGGATCAGTATGCAAACTGTGGCACCATTGTACCCAAAGTGTGCAACCTCAGAAATCATAAAAAGTCAGAGGAGCATCAGGAATGATTCCACTTGAAGGCCAAACAAGACTTAATCTCATTTTAAATAAAATTTCCAGTGATATTCTTGTAATTTAGTTGTTTTTTGTGAAAAATGAATAGCAATACCACAAACAAAGTTTAAATTTTTTCTGGCCTTTAAATAATTCGTTTGGCCTTTTTTAGCACTGTTTGGCATTTTATTTAGATTTTCATCTGGCAACCCTGATGGTGGGCATTCAAGAGACGTCGTAGGCTGGCCGTTTTAACATTTCATTATAGCTTAATATTAAAATAAGGGAAAATGGAATACAGGATTTAACGGCATATTGGTATATTTTACTTTACATCCAGAAAGTGGTTTTTGAAAAAGCTGGGTCCTGAAGGCGTGTACAAAATGCTTGATGGGTGGGAGGACAAGTCCGCATATGCCTTATGCACTTTCGCCTATTGGGATGGCGAATCGAGTGAAATTCAACTGTTTCGTGGAACGTGTGAAGTGAGTGTTGATCGTTCGTTTTTTCCTTTGAAGTGACTAATGGTTTAATATTTACTACATTAAAATTGTTAATTGCTACTTACAGGGCACCATCGTACCACCACGCGGTCCCCGAAGCTTCGGATGGGACCCCTGTTTCCAACCCAAAGGTTTCAATTTGACGTAAGTATTTTAAAATACGATGTTTCGACTAGATTAAGGAACTGGTATGGGGCACGGGTTTCACGTACTAAATGTGTTTATTGCTCTTGTACAAGAGAGATTTAGCGATTTGGCAAAAAGACAAAAATCAAATTGATTTACTATTAGGCAGATCACAACGTTGAGATGCTTGCCTGTGGTCTGTGACGTTCAGCTCTTTATTGCTAAGTGTAATGAGCTAGTGTGTTTTGATTTCACATGCTATCCTGCCTGTGCAGCTGCAGTGTTTTGTGTATACTCGTTGAATCTTGTGGGAAGCTTTTTTTCGGAGAAGCTATACGGTTTTCTTCCAATGCTAGTTTATAATTCTATGCTGAGCTGTGACCAGTTGCAGTTGAGTCTTTTTGCGTGAGTTTTCTTTTGTGTAAGTCGTACTGTGGATCGTATGTTTCAATGTCATTGAAAACGCTTGTTCGCATCTTTGCTTTTATCGTACGTTTGTTTGACGTTCAAAGGTATGAAAGTTCGCGTTCGTCTAACACAGCGGTTCCCAAACTTTTTTGAGCGCGACCCAAATCTGAATTTGCTGAACGCCTCGCGACCCATGCCTCATACAGTGTATGATAAAAATAATCATTGTATGGATGATTTTTAGCAGTGAGTTGCTCAGTTCGTTTTCACTGTCAGCAATCTACTCTTTTCTCAAGTACCTGCACTACAGACAGACAAAGACAAGCAGTGGTAACGGTGGAAATATACAACCCAGGTTTAGATCGCCTCCGCGACCAAAAAAATGTGTTAGACACAGTTTTTGACTCTTTGCCACCCATGTTTGGGTCGCGACCAGGCCCGTAACCAGCTTGGACACCAGGAGAGGCGAAAAGTTTTCCGAGAGGGACCCAAATTTTTTGAACTATGTCCAATATTTTTAAACTGTGTCCAACACATTTTTCTAGGGGGGGCTTCGTCCCCCCCTGGTTACGGGCCTGGTTGCGACCCATACTTTTGGAACCACTGGTCTAACAGAATTGATAAAATTTTCATCGTTTTTTCGAGGCAGCTTGTTTTTGTTTTCCTGTCGAACGATTTTGCTGAACGCGTGGAACTCACTTTTGCGCAGGGCGAAAATCTCAGGTTGAGAAAATTCGTTTGTTGGTGACATCGAGTGCACCTTTCGGGTGGTGACCTCGGGTGCGCTCTTTGGGTTTTTATTAATCCGGGATCTGCTCGCGAAAGTATTCTGAGGGGTGAAACGGGTTTTGAACGTATTGCTTGACCTGTGAGGTTTTTGCAAAGTTATTAAGTATCGCCCGGGTATTTTTGCCCAACTATTTGTTTACGATGAGTTTCACATTAGGCAGGACTTTTGTGTTTTGGTGCGCCCATCTTCAAAAATCATTTAGACGAGCAGGTTTGACATTTTACGAAGATAAAATCTGTTATGCAAAATACTGACTATTTAAATGTTCCCATTTCCAACAGTACCTAACGCTGCGCATTGTGGCCCATTTAATTACAATACGTGTTGCGTTTCAACTGTCACTAGCCAGATACACCACAGTCTTAGCGAAAATTTCATTTATGTGAAATTAGTCCATCTTGAACATAACCGCTTATTCAAAATGGCTGTAAATAGCTTCGGGTGCAGGTTAAATTAACCATATCTACTCGCATTATTTTGAAGTAAGCTGTTGAAAAGTTTCCAAGTAAGTCTTTCATTGTTTTAGAGGTGCCTACGCAGAACGAGCGCTTTCTAGCGGTAGGGTTAACACGTGCAGTATGTTATTTTTTAGATATGCTGAAATGCCATCAGAAATGAAAAACAGCATTTCTCATCGTGGAAGAGCTCTAGCAAAGTTGAAGGAATATTTCAGTTCTACTGCAAACAGCTAGCGTGTCAATTGCCGTCATGTCAACGCAACAATTGAAGACAGTCTCGCGGTAAACAGATGCAATATACGGTTGGGGGACGTTAGGAGAGGATATGCCGCCGTTGGCTACCTTCCAGAAACTTTGTCGCATACGACATTTTAATTGTTGTGCGTACTCATCTTCTTTAACATTTGCGTGTAATACAGCTGAAACGTTCAAAACCAAGTAGTTTTTTAGAAGAAACTTTTGGGTTTGAAGTGAGATAGTTTTGCCCCATCAGAGTAAAAAATTCTTACGTTTCCCATCGCTTCATTGGATACAAATTGGGAAAACTTGAAAAATTTGTTTGCGCTCTTCATTTCTGTTTGTACACGCATTGACTCGCTTGAAAAAGTTGATACTATGAAATTTTTTCATCACGCTTATTAATGAGGTTGCTACATTTTTATGAGTTCAGAAGAAGTCGCAGTTGCGAAAATGACAAGCAATTTGCAGCTTATACAAATTGGATTTAAATATTTGCTAATTATCGTCCAAAAATGGGTGAAATCTGGCAATATGTTTTTGTTTCGGTTAACCGTTTTCTAATTACAAACATCAATAAATGATAAAAGTTTGTTCGATGTCTTCTCACCCATATGCAACGAAGTACAACCCATGCGTATGTGTTGCTCACAAACACCACACTCATAGATGACGCTAACATGCTAACTTTGATACTGAACATCGCTATATGTGGCTGCAATAAGGCCCAAGCGAACCGATTTGTAACAAAGAGAAGCTACTTATAGCTTATTAGAAGCAAAAGTAGTTTAATAAAATATGAGTAAAACTCTGTTTGATCCGGAATATGAGGTTTTAGGCTAAGTGCGTAATGCGTTTATATGATAAATGGAGTTACGATGTCAAGAGATGCGCTGCATGTAGATTTAAGAGCCTAAAACAATGGTTCTTAAAGGGGTACCCAGAAGGAATGCGAAAGTAAACAACTTATCCACCCTTCAGTGGCGTGCAGAGAGGGGGCGAACGGGGTGATGGCCCCGGGCGTCCAAGGCAAGGGGGCATCCAAAGAGTGAAATTTACAAAAATTTTATTTTATTAAAATGCTGTGACGAGATGCTTCGTATTGTTAAGCTACCAACACATACTGCATGGATCTGATGGAAACTTCCGTGAGGGGGCATGCAAGCCTAAGTTAAGTGACCCGAGGGAGAAATGAAGCACTGCCATCGTCACCTTAAGGCCTTACATTTTATGTCTTTCCCCCTTGTAGGCTGGCCAAATCCTAGCCTAATTTTTACCTGCATCTTCAAAACACAGTATCTTTCAATTTTCTCCAGAGCAGGGGTCTCAAACACGTGGGCCGCATGTGACCCGCGAAGGCCTTTTATGCGGCCCGCGACGCTTTTTGGAAATTTTCAAATCGTTTAACAGTTACGTTGCCAAGTGCCTTGAAAAGATGCCGCGAAATAAATGAACCAATGCTGAATGATACCCAGTGCGGAGACAATTTCACTCTGCAGCAAATTTTTGAGAAATGTTGGGAGTATGCCAAAAACGTCTACACATGTTTTGTCGACCTCGAGAAAGCATACGACCGGATTCCTCGTGAAAAGCTTTGGGAGTGTTGCGGGAGTACGGTGTTGACGGTCGCCTGTTACTGGCCGTCAAGTCACTGTATTCCTGCTCAGAAGTTTGTGTCCATGTCAGGAAAGTTAAATCACGACCGTTCACCGTTGGTGTTGGACTCCGACAAGGGTGTGTGCTGTCACCGCTCCATTTCATAGTCTCCACTCAGTGGCGTAACAGACGGGTGGTCAGGGGTGCGCGCCTGCCTCCTGGCAAGCCAAATGTAAAAAATGGGCCCCCTCTTGGAGATTTCACGAACTACAGAATGTTAAAGTTGTGCTGAACGCAACCATCAGCAACCACTGGTTGGCTTTATTAAACTAAGAATCGCTATACACTCTGAAAAGCAGAACGAAACAGAGTCAGTCCACCAGCACGCCTTCAAGGCCACACACGAGTAATGCAAGACGAGCAAGGTAAGTCAGGCACCAACCGCGGAGTTTCAAGTAATCAGCCAATAAAGCGCGGGTGCAAGAAACCAATTAAACGCACAGATTTCATCACACTCTTCCCCCCAAAACAGAGACCGGGGTGCAACGTCCCAAAACAAACAAGTAAAGCACAACTACGAATACGGAACTGCGCCGCATCTCTCGACTGGTTTCAGAAGGCGTGACGACCTGCGCAACGGTACTGTTGCAACCTCTCCGGTGGTGCTTCCTTTAGCCTAGTGCGTATGTGCGCAGGCAAGCCGCTTCTTCAGTACGTTGTGCTCAGTGTCCTTCGCAACAGATTTTGTTTGCCCATCCTCATCTGGCGTGATCGCGTCACTAATATTCGGCCCTGCAGATCCTGGCGTTTTTTCTTAGAAGCTTTGCGCTTTTCATAGCTCTTGATGGCATTACAGGTTTCGGCATCGCGCAAGCTAGACACTGCAATCTCGTTTTCTGTTCTTTAGTTCTACGAATCGACTGATTGAAACATTTTCTGACGGACCACGCAATAACAGGTGGTGTAAAGGTGCAAATGGCTTGATTAGCTTCATATGTTTATGATGTAACACAACGATAGTAACCATCGGAAGAAAAGTGCGTTTCCACCACACGTTACCCTTTGTGAGGAAACAAAGGTGTATTTCGGCTGCAGCTACCTCGAGACTACACCAGAAGTTCGGGATCATTGATACCAGTGTTGCCACTTCCGATATTTTAACATGACATCAGATGTGATGTTCTCAGATACATTTATGATGTCTGATGTTTTGGCGACAAATCTGATGTTGACAGGGTTGTTTTTTTCTCATTTCCTCTCATTTTAGGACGAAAATAAAATATCTTCATGATTTTTAAGTTCCTTTTATCAATCTCTCGCCCTAATGTGTGCTTGGTTATCGTTTCAAACTAAAGAATCTGTCTTCGCTGCGTTGAGACTAACATTTTACGTAAATTACAAACGACTTCTCCATTCAATGGCGACATTTCGCTCTGTTTCAGATTCAACGAGGGTGATCGCGCTTTGTTAGGTATGTCAATAGTAGCATTTAGCTTCTAGGAAACGGTAGCGAAAAAATTTGACATTGTCTGATGTTGAAGAAGGCAACAATCTGATATTAACGAGACTGATCCCAGAGGCAACACTGATTGATACTAAACAGCAGTCAGCAACCACTAGCTTTAGCACGCAAATAGTAACGTTTTCGTGACATTTGTGAAATCGGCGTGATGCACGAGCAGAGAGTCATACCCCCCATGCCAAAAGAAAAGATTATCAGGAAAACGTTACCAGCGTGTAGTGGTCACACAAGTGCCACTACATGGAATTCGGCTAAGTCAGAGGGAACTGCATCAGATGAATGTGCCGGATGTGAGGCGCAGATAGCGAGCAATTGGCATTAATCACTTCCTCGGTCGGAACTTCGAACGGCAAGCGGGGCAGACCGGGTGTTCCGCTTCAAGCGACATCAAATATATTTGCATCGAACAAGACCGAAAATACTTACAGGTTTCTCAGTAGCGATTACTAAAACTGGTAGACAATCAAACTTGTAGAGAAATCGGTTGCTGTTGGGGGCGCTTGATACTTAACGCAACATAGGAATATAATATAGAGTTGTATTCTTGTATTGCTTCTGAATCACGAAAATTTTTCAAACGAGTATTTCATTTGTAACAAATAAATTTCATCACGGGGGCCCTCTTGCAGCGGGGGGCCGGTAGCATTTGATCGCACCCATGCTCTACGCAGATCAGACGGTCACAGCCCGTGAACATCACTGGCTGCTTTCCCTTATGCAGATTATTACATATGTCGTTTCTATGTTTTGATGATATCTGTTTCTTCCGCAAATATTGCATTGTCGCACGGTCGCCATATCGTTTCAGATCATCCCATTATCACCAATTCTCTCTTGCGAGGTTTCGCCGAGTCATGCTCTTCAGCTCCTGCCTTTGAATGTATTTGCCAGTTCCCTCTGTGTTTTCTTCTCTGTCAGTAGCTTTTTTTCAACCCTTTACCTTCGGGCTTTCATCTTTCCTTTGATGTCTGTTCATCACACACAATTACTGCTTTTACGATCGTCTAACTACAATTTCACTTTCCATGTGACTTTTTTCCAGTCAACCGCTGTGCACGGCACCACTGACGAGTCCATTCCTTAACGTTTCGGATCGATTTTTGCAGTCAACGGCACAGATGCTCCCACAATGTTGGGCGTGTCGGTTGGCATTTTTTACTTTTTCCTATTCTAGGTGTTGTCGCTGAACACATTACTGCTCATTTTCCTCACTTCACCAGCTGCTGCTACCTTTCAACACGCATTCTTACCCAGTTGGCCTGTACGGAAAGTACGGTAACATTCTTACGTTCCCTGCAGTATGGCTCGAAGTTTGGTCTTCGGCCGCTCTTCGCTTGTCAGGATCACACTCGCGGGCGAGTGCTTGTCCAGCTGTACTCGGGCAACGTCGTCTTT
>JGI24158J21664_10006108_pt1 | contig 15829 bp, 9 predicted proteins | sample Ectturendosymbi3_FD_21664 | JGI IMG/M metagenome (IMG submission 21664)
AGCTTTCGTTTTTTCGTTACTTTTGTGCTTTCACGCATTACGAATTGTTTGTTTCTTTCCGTTCTCTTAATTTCGGTTTCAAAATCAACAGAATCAACCCGCTTTTTGTTAATATTTCATCAACATTACCTGCAATAACAAATGTTGTACACAAATTACTATGGGTGTTGCAGACTATTCCAAACAACAATTAAAAACTGCAAGGTTCCCCATTTGAACAGCACTGATATAAACCGCATCCAAGTGACTACGCTCACTTGCTGCAACATACAAGTCAAACACCATTACACTATTCTGGCTACTGCCACCGGTAATTGTGACGTAACAAACGTAACCTACAATGAGAATACGTATCATGTCGTCACATGAACTGTTTATCTCCAGTCCTCGATGCACCTGCGCCGACGCCAGTGACTATGTAAGATCGTTATGTGCCACATTGCTTGTTGGTTCCGTAGCGGTGCAGTGTAAAAGTTTGACCAGTTTTATCACTCAAGCTTCTAACCAAGCTTAGACTTGTTTCCTCCTAAATGTACGTATGCGAAAGTGATTGATTTACGCAATATGGTCCTGTGAAGCATTGGTTTAATTGCATATCGATATGTCGATATCGCATCCCCCCACCAAATTAACCTGTGTCCGCTACTGGTCAGAGCCTTAGGTAAACTATATTCAGAAGCGGCTTACATTAATTTTTAACACCATTTCGTGCGGCTAACGATCGAGCATATACTGTAACAGCGCAAAACTCAGTGGCCAATGCCGAAAATTCAGTCAATTATCTCATCGCTTTCTTTGTCGAGTTACAGATAAATGCATGTTTGTTTCATGGCGTATTACTGTACGAGCCAAGCCAAGACAATCAAAAACATCCATTTTCACGTGACAAGCATCACAGGTTTGGCAACGAATGGCGGAATGAAAACTGCTCTTAAATGTTGTGTTTACTTGAAGCTAAATCTTGCAATAAGCCAAGCGCTTTGAGTCAACAGCAAACAAGTGCTCCATTAAATTATTATTGTAGTGCAGCACGCAGGATACCACGAGCAAAATCCAAAATGTTGTCCACGACGGAAACCAACTCGAAACTTTAAATATTGCCAAGTCTACCATAAACTTTCACAAGTCAAGTTTGGGCTGAAGTTTCGAGCTTTTTGCGAAGTTTATCACGGGGATAGCTCGTTTATCCAACCCTTGGTGCGGTCCTTGCTCTATTCCAGTGGTTTGTCGACCTTTTTTTGTACGGCGAACCATTATTATAACCTAACGACCCCATCTAAAATTCTAATAAAGCAAACGTTAACACAGCTGAGTAGATAAAATATCTACTCGCGACCATTCTTCAAAATTTTTCACGATCCCTCTGGGGTCGCGATCCCTCGGCTGAAAACCACTGCTCCATTTTAATGCCTGTGCTTAATGAACGCTTGCAATGGAAGGACAAAAATGCTCAAATCTTTGGGTTCAAGCTTTATCAAGGCTTTTCAAACGCGCGGCGAGACCACAGCACGCGGTATCGGACGCAATACTTTCGAAAATGTGCACGCCTCAAAATTGAAAAATTGGTGGGATGTTCACATCACGGTGAAGCTACCGCGAAAGCTGGNGAAACTATGANATACCATAGAATGGAAAATAAAGGTCAATTATAGGTTCAAATCCAACGCAACGAAGCAAACATTAAGACCGTAACACGAGAAACTGTTTATGTAGTACAAACGGAACTGAATACAGGACGAAGTGCTACACAAGAACGAGGTCTGACACCATTGCACAAAAAAAGTTGGCCGGATGTCTAGGCAATTAAGCACACACACTTGGTAACGGCAAAGGTGCAAGAGTATGTAAAACATGACCAATATGTCGTTTGCAAATTCGCGTTTTATGGAGCGCAAAGCTGTTGGGTTTTCGATGGCAGTGGTCCACNGCCATCATCATAAGCTGGACTTCTGCTAAAATCTAATTCTAAATTCAGAACAAGCAAAATAACGGCCCAGACAAAGATTAAGCTGCTACAACACAGCCAACTGTACATCTTTTGCTGTACTACAACGGAAAAAGCTAATCGTACGACGTTGATATCAAATACCGCCACCCTAACAGTAAAGGTGGGTGAAATAGTCGTATAGCTAAACACATCAGAGACACTTTTTGCACTTGCATCACATTGGTAATAAGAAGTTTACAATGCTGCTTTTTACAAGTTTTACATAATTTACGATGGTAGTTTTGATTTTAAAAGTGCGCTACAGTCATCGTAACCACATAGCCACACCGATAAACTCGCAGATATTTAGAGACCTGATCATTCGACAAAACAACTTCAGCCAACAAAAAAATAAAAAAAAAAAGAAACCAATCGATTCTCAGGTCGAAGATCAATGTATACCCAGGGTTCTTTTAAGATGTTTTAGGGACCCGATTCGGCCAAGGAAAATTCATGGCCTAACGATGGCGCTCAAAACACCTCTAATTGTATGAAATTTAGACGGAAATTTTTCGGGTCACTACAGGTCCATACCGGGTACCTAACATTTTTCTTCAAAAAAACTGGTATACCCCAAGATGAAGCGGAAACTTCTTAAAAAACGTGGTAATGCACAACCTTAAAATTCCACCAACATCACTTCAGTTGCATTATACTNGCTATTGTGCTTTCGGAGTGTCAAGATTGGTCACCGGCACCCAGCTCCGCTTGCATACCACGCGAGTCACGCGGTTTTACTTCCGCATTTAATGCTGCATTGGTGGCGAAGAGCCAATTGCAGCGCCGCTGCTTGCTTGCACCCAGGTGCGCACCAACGTTAGAAGGGGCCCGGGGCAAGAAACAAGTTTGGCGGCCCAATGTTCGAACCTAAGGTCTTTCGGGAGCGAATGCACCACATTGAAGAAATTACTTGTCACATTGCTGGGACTTTTCGTCGCACCCCGGTGATTCGGCGCCCGAGTCAGTGTGCTCCCCTCGTTACGCCACTGCTTGCACCCACCCATTAACGGCTGAACACAGGCATCGTTTTTCAAATGTTCGGTACGACCCGATTGGGAAGCGAACTCAGCCTACGGACCCCCCTTTCCACCAATGTGTGATTGTTTGAAGTCCACCAAGGTACGAACAGATAACCATGTGCACCTGAGTTGCAACCTTTTTCACAAAAGGTATGACGCCAGTTTCTGGTCGCCGTCGCCAACATCGTGCATCGGTAGAAAGGTACTTTACATTAAAAGAACGAGCAATACTGAGACAGCACATTGCAGGCTTAAAGTCGCAAATGTACTGGAAGACCAAGACCGCATCATACGTCGAGCAGCAGTAGCTGGCGATGGAAACAGAAATCGAGAGTAAAAGGTAGATTCGTATCAAAATGTACCGGAAGCGGGCGCCGACGGATCTGCACGCGAAGCGACGATCATCTCAGTCCGATGCGTTTCGTATTGGGCAGAAAGTAGGAGGCGACGGAACCGCATAACAGAACGGCGCAAACAGTCATGATCGGCACGGTGCAGTCCGCGTCGATGAATATGCCGAAGATGAGGTTGCCCATGATCGATGCCACCCTCGAGATCGCTGAAACAAACGGCGCCGCAGCGATGAATCGAAACGTCGCTTCCTGACGAGCGCGAGCGTTCGTTTGTTTGTTTGTTTGTTAGAAGCGCGCGCGGTGGTGAAGTTCAATTGAAAACAGTTGAAAAGAAGCGAAATCCGAAACAACGCGGCAGGGAATGCGGAGGCGTCATCTGAAGCAGGGGTTCCCAACCTGGGACAATGTACCCCTAGGGGTACATTTGCCTATTTGAAGAGGTACGTTCGGGTTAGCAATAGGAGAAATTATATTTATGTTATTTACTTCCAAATATTTACACATATATCAGCCAACAAATTAACGTTGAGACATAAAAACGGAGTCTAGCTTTATACTTTTAAAAATCTAAAAGTTCCATTAAAAATTCAGTGGGTTTTTGTTATTTTACTCAACCTTCTTGTCATACGAAATTTTAGAGGTACATGCTAGTCTGTCGCAATGCTGAAGGGGCTCATGGTCACAGAAAGGTTGGGAACCCCTGATTATTAAAGAATTCGTGAAATGAAATTCTAAAAATTTCAAATCAACACATGACGCAACAGGCCACCTTTTCTGTGAGGATTGAATGGTCAATCGATTAGCTTGCACGTTAACCTTATGCACAATGACAGCGCAGCTCCCTGATCAACACGGGAACAAGCCAGCTCATATTTCGAATAGCAAGCGATTCTGGAGCCTTTTCTCGCACCTCACCTGTCAGAAAACCAGACGCCGACGCGCGTACGGACGTGTCGTACATTTCCGGAGTTACGACATCCGCTCCGTTCCAAACCATGGTCGAAACGGCGTTGAACACTGCGGACATAACCAAGACCTGAAAAAAAAACAAATTGCGTTACACTCAACAGCCCAATTTAAGAGGCGGGCGATGAGACAAACCTTTACCAGCGCAGACCAAGGTTGTGGAGTAGAAGGTAAAATTGTCTGACTCTTTAACATAACGTGAATGAAGTTTGGCTGTCAAACAATTTTGTAGCAACTAGCAAGCAATGGAAATCGTGATGCACAGCAAGAATTCTCTGTTGCAACACAAGTTTAAAAAAGAATTTGTACCATTCCAACAGGAAGTCGCAGCTTAGGAATGTGATGTAAAAATGATACAATTGGACTCCTGGTGTTGTTAGGAATCCGACTCCACCCAAAAACACCAGACTCCGCAACCCTGGCGCAGACGACGCATTCAATACACAGCTGCAATTGACAGTCTTAGCCACTACCTTACAGACGAGATTACTTAATTAAGTACTATAAAGCAGTGAACCACAGCAAACCGATCGATAATTACAACTTTTTGTTCCCGCTTTCCCGCTTCACATGCCGGAACTTACGTTCAACTGTACCTCAACGCTTTGTAGCGCTGCTTGATTGTAACATAAAAGCTTTTTGGGTTCGTTCGCCGCGAGCAAACGAAGTCATGACTACTCGCAATCACAAATACTCATCTGTTCTTGGCAAACCGACAGTGTCGCCTGTAACGCGAAACATTAATTTGGACTGTCAACTTCCCAGCCAGACAGGCTGGTCAAAAGCAAGTTTCAGCACCACAATTGCCAGCACGAGTATGAACGAAAATCTTCCGCAGTGTTTCAGTCAGGTCAGGACGGGACCATGTGCCAGGACACTGCATGTCCAATGAACATCGGTAAACACGGTTTTATTTGCGGTCGTCAAACATGTTCGTGCCCCGATCTAGTTATATCAATATCAACCGATAACATGCATCGCGCAAAAGTTGAAGCCGCTTGCCTGCACTTTGTTCTTGACGACCCAGAAGAAAAGAACAGATATGCCAGACAAAACAAAGTTGACAACTGAAAAACAATAGAATGGTGGCAGGTCAGCAACCATCAGCGAGCGCTTTTAAAAATGTCAAGAAACGCGACTTTTCCAATGTATGGTGTGGTTACCGATGCGTTCCAGCATTTCGACTTTAAATTTTGCACTTTCAGTCTAAAAACTGTTTCTGTCATGATCCTTAACATAACGAAAATTGAGGCGTTTGACAAATTCAACGCCTATTATATATCACGCTCACAACACAACATGACATGATACAAAAATTTCATAAAAATTAATGTTACCCCTTTGCGGCGGTACATCCAACTTACTTAGGATCCATCTGCCGCCAACAATATCCACAATCAGAATGGTGAGTATGTTGGCCGGTAGTTGGGCGGCAGATCCTATCAGTACGTCCACGTAAGCCGAGGTTTCTGTGCCATTTGGAGGCGTAGACGCTGTCTGGAGTGACGGAACGCGCCGGTTGTCGGCGGGGCTGCAAGGGGTTCCAGACGATTTCTCCATCCTTTCCATTAGGGTCGGCATCCACATCGTCATTCCGTAACCGCTGCGCGGATAGAAAAATCGCGTATATCGAATAAACAACCTTGACAGCCGGCTGCGTGGTACAGAGGGTCGGTCATGCGCGTGAGTTCGACTCCTGTTCGGGTCAAACAGGAGACTTGAAAAACACAACTTTCCAGCTGCGTGCTCGGCGTTAACGGATAGGAGCAAGGGAAGGCTTCACGCGTAATGCTACGGTTGAGTAGACGACAATGCAGCATACGCACAAGTAAGGTTGCTCGATATAATCGTTTTGACCAGCACGCCCGGGAACCTCCAGGTGACAAAGTCCACTTTTCATTTTGATGAAAAAGAAGGCGTTGCTCGATTGCCACAAAAAAGACTTGCAACCCGTGTATCGCTTTCGTGATTCATGGCACACTTCAAAACTTGCACCCATTTAGAAAAGTGTGCCAAAACGTTTTCAAACGCGCTTTGAAGACCTTGTCCATGAACTGGCTGCAAGATCGAAACGTCAACATGATGTTGCTCTCGTCGAAATATGTTCGCCGCTTCTCTGACTTCCAACTCTCGCTAAAAAGCTACTGCACACCAGAGATGGGCAAAATGCGAAGTTGCAAGCTGTGCGGAGCGTAGAACCGCAGGTTTAGTCGCAGTGGAGTATCAGTTTTCAATACGCGTGCCTGCACGCTTAGGTAGGGCACACAGCATTCTGCGGAATAAACTTTAAAATTTTCGAATTTGGCGGAGGCAAATATTCCTGGATTTGGGTGGAACGGATGCGGAGTCACAAAAATGAGATTTTTCCACCTTTGCTGCCCACACGCAAACGTTACGCAGCCAACAAAAAAAACTGGGTTAAGACGACGTAAAGCAAAACATGCCGCGACAAAGCAATATACTGGATTCATGGTCTGTCCAATGCGGAACGACGCACATCCAAGTACTGAATAAATTAGAGAAATGTTTGCTATAAGCAAGGGTTGTGCCGTCGACAAAAACTTTGTGGCGGATTACTTTGGTTGACATTTCGTTGTTTCTATCGTTTGTAAACAAAAATAAAAAAATACGTCTCTCACCCGAACGAAATCGAAAAGTAAACTATAATCAAGGCGATCGAAGTTTTTCTGGAATTGCCAGTGCCGTCACAAATGACAAGAAACTGCTTTTTGATATCTACTCCGATCGAAGCGAAGCACTTGCACAGATCTCTGAGTAGTCTCGCGGGATTGCACGTGGAACACGGTACGCGAAGCCTGCTTCTGCAAACGTCATGATGCAAAAACTTGACGGTAATGTCTTTACAAACGCTTCGCAAAAAAATTATTACAGCAACTCCTTTATTTCGCGCAGGTCTCTCCAAATCGCGCCAACTTCTTCAATTTTATTTATGCGAGACTACGTAAGAATTGCAAGATTGTCATGCGCACTTTACTGCTGCTAGTGCTAAGAATATGTTCGCGTGGTTCTTAATTAAACACCGTCTAAAGAAAGTAGCTCAATTGTACCGGTTCATAACTCAACATGTCTTTTTTCAGCGAAGGAGTTGACAGATCGATCCACAGTCACACTGAGTCACTCGCTTCAGGCCAGGAGCGTTATTCATTTCAGGCTTGGGTCTGTTACCGATTGTCATCAGCCAATTAATAAATCAGTGGTTCTCAACCGCGGCTACGAGAACCGCATGCGGCTCCCAAGCGCCCTTCGTGCGGCTCTCACCACTCTTTCAGTAACACCTCTAACAGTCTGTGTAACAGAATTCGTTCTGCAATGAAAGGAAACGTGTCAACCGACTTGTGTTCAAATTTTTTAGTGCGCCTCTCTAACAAAATCGTAGGTCTGTATTTGGCTCCTTTTAGCGAAAGGGTTAAGAACCACTGATATAAATAGACACATGTATTTTAGAAGGTACAAGAAATAACATATTTTCGAAAGAAGTGATAATAACGGTTAAGGAGATTGCCATCCTCTGCTGGAAGGTGTTTGTAAACAGAATTCCAACTCATATACGCATTGTCAACTTGAACGGCGGTGAAACATTTTGACGCCACCCTGTGAGTTTGCAAATTCGTTAAAGACATTATATAGAAGCAAACACTGTGCAGCGATGTAACTTTTTAACTTATTCGTCATCGGAACGTTCGGCATTACAGTCAGTGGACTGAACTTTACAGAAAGTAGCTAACATAATGGTCGGCAAACTGTGGGCATTTAGCATTCTTTACTGGGCCGCACAACACGTCCTGTTGTGAGTCGCGTGGTATGTAAGAGCTATCAGTCCTGCGCCGATTGCGTAGGCGAAAGCATAGTCTAATGCAACAACCAAAGGACTGTTTTTTTTTTTGACATAATGATACCATAATTATGTAACAGGTAACTGAATTCAGCATAAATTTGAAATTGGGCCTTCAAAAAGAGCCTTCAATTACGACTGAAAGGGTGGTTTGGGTCATCATAACGAAAGTTTGATCATTGAGCTAACTAAACCAACTATACGCCATACAATGTCAATTACAGTTTTCTAACCCCAAGTACAAGATACTAGCACGATTTTTCTACTTGCTAAGACAATAATCAGCATGACTGGAAATACAATTGTATATTTAGCAAACTGCTAGCAATCTGGAACGTAAATAACGGGAAGATAAACGTCGTCATTTAGGTGAGGAACGATGTGTGGGAAAAAGTCTCAAAAATTAATGGGACAAGACAACAAACAAACTCTTGAGGCAAGACCCACAGCACACCTTGTCAGTCTTAAAGGTCGAACATACGTTTCGGAGCGCGGCTCATTGTGGTTCAATGAGGTCCACGAGCTCAGCAGAGGATCAACAGCGCTATCGTCGGCAGATATTCCTGCAAACTGAAATGAAGAAGATCTTTCAATTGTGATGGCTTGTGCGTGCGCACGCACAATCTCTCGACAACCGCATAAGATTTTAACTTTGACACAAAATGCTTCCAGACCAGTGGTTCTTCACCAGTTCTCTACCACGCCTCCTCCAAGTAATTGTTCTTTGTTTCAGCCACCCTGACTTTAAACAAGTAAATTGGATGGAACATTTTCCCACTCAAAAACTTCTAATGTTGTAGAGCTCGTGAGAGCTCAATCACCCCTAGAAATTTCTTGACGGCCCCTGGGGAGGCGTTCCCCAACCAGGCTAAGAACCACTGTTCTAGACCCCTATCATTTATGAGAAGTATTTCCGGCGATAGTAGCCTGCAATCGCTCTGACCGTCGCAACACAAAAAATACGATTTGTCATGAACCTTGCGCAGGAAACATCAACATCCGCAGCACACACACAACAAACACAGTCGCTCCGGAAAAAAACGCGAAACACTGTTTTCAGCAGATGCAACGCATGCGAACATAGCGTTGCGCAAGAGCTGCAAGTCACTTTCAGCATTCCGAAAACACGGTAACGCAGGCAGTACACAGACAGATTAAACCCGCGTCGTGTCCGCAAAAATCGAGCTGCGTTTGACATGCGTTCGGAGCAAACGTGGTGTTTCACGCGCGGACGCTGATTAAAGCACGGTGTCGCACTCCATTTCAAGATTTTAGGATTGAGGATGCGTACGTTTACTTGAAATCGTTCCCAATTTTTTTTATTTGTTGAATGATTCGACTGCGTCACATTTGCGGGGACCAATTACTTGAAGGTGGAAAGCAGAATTGAAAATGAAGTCATGCCTTTGAGCGAAACGTTACGAACTACGACTTTCAGGAAATAGATTAGCCACAAACTTGAAGGTTTTGAATTATATTACATTGCGCAATATGATCTTTTCTTTGTTATCATTATCCATCATTAAGCATTTTGCTGTTTCCATATGTTCCATATGTATTTATCACTGTCGGAACAAAGCGGATCAAAAAACATTGTTTTCTCTACCAGTTATTGTCATTTGAGAAAATATGCCCTACACCTGTAAAAGGCGATCTTAGGCGATAAATCATAAAATTGTTTTGCTGATTTTGTGGCCTTTTACGGTTAAACATTTGCTATAAAGTTCTTTATTTTGACAAACAGCAACAAATTCAGCACATTTTTCTGTCAAAATCAACAACAAAGCAATTTTCCGCTATTGAAACAGGTACCGTGGTTTAATGACAACCAAGCTATCGAAATGATATACTCAAGCGCTGTACAAGTAATAGCACCATGGGAAAAATCGCTGTTCTTTCTTGATAGAAGTGCGACTTGTGATCGGTCCGGTATAACTTTTTAAAGCAAGTGCTAACGTTAGACAGACGAAAATTCAATTTTAGATTGCATGCAATACAGCTGGAAGCAGCATCAACAAAGCAACGAAGAAAAATACTGTTATGTTCATACGGACAAGACAAGTCAGCGGCGTGATAACTTCAACTTACTGGGTAATCTTGCCGTGGGTTGTTAACCCTGTAAATTCTCTTCAACACGTTATAAGCCTCAACCGATTTTCCTTTCCTCATTAGAAACTTCGGGCTTTCGGGCATAAACCAGAAAAATATAACAGAAGAGATGCTGGGAACTGCACAAATTATAATGAAAAAGCGCCAAGACTCGCCGAATGGCGAAAGCGATCCGAGATTTCGCTCTGCGGGTAGGATGGCCCATGCCAAACCTGTTAACAGAAGCGGTCGTCATAATGCAGTTCAACGACCTAACGAATGTGGCACAGATAGAAGTATCCCCAAGTTCCAGTACATGGAACACCGTTCGAAAAAAATTATATCGGACACATTAGCGCAAAACACTGCAGCTAAATCGGAACAGATTTAGCTAAATCAGAACAAACACCACCATGGTTTCACCGACGAGCCTAGTTGTTGTCACCATGCTTTTACCAACGAATTGCTGGCACAGTAAACAACTGGTCGTTTAAGACTTAAGTGACCAAATCTGCTCCGATTACGCTAAATCCGTCTGATTTAGCAGATTTTTGTGTTAAATGTGTCCGATGTAATTGTTTTGCGAATGGCGCCCCATACCAGTTTCTACAAAGACAGTAACAAGCGGTACAGACAGTGTTTCGTCCAAAACGGCAATAAGACTTCTCGCCAAATTATGCTTGAAACACTGAAACACATTCGGCCCAATTTCTGAAATTCAACGATGAAACTCAAAGAAATTTTGTTGCTCGTTCAGTTCTTCAATGGTGAAAAGTAAGTTGTCAAAACAGCTACATATCGTAGAGCGGTGTGAAAACCTACAAGTTGCGACTTGTAATTTTAATCTTTTTACATGTCGTAAACATGTCATTACCATCCGTACAGTACGTTTCATTTGGACCAAAAAATTAACATCAAACCATTTATCTGCGCATTGCTAGAACTCAATCTAGGTAAAGCAACGGTTTCTCAATTTCCAATCGCACTGCGAACATTGCAAATCATATATCTGTTGAGCAACAAACGAATTTCGAGCGATTTTTACGCCTCATTCTCAGCCTGTTTGCTTTCGTGACACACTTTGCAGTACTGCACATTGCACAAGTCCACAGCTGTCGTGACGCATTTCCCTCTCCAGCAACTACGCAATGTTTTTACTATACTCGAAAACTGTAAGCAATGTATTGGGCAAAGTCATGCCAATTTCTTCTGGTGGCTTTAATTTGCCTGCATCGCATTTTGCATTTACTTATCTTGCTGACGCATTGAACATAAGAAACCTTATACAGCCCTTAGAACATGCTTTTACTTACTTTTATTAACTAACTGTTTCCTTTAGTCTAATAAGCAGCTTCGTCTTCGGGTGGACTGAAGTGACTCTGGCCTTTCAGCCTCCCATACCCCCGTACATGTTATGAATTGGTCTACTTGGAACTTATCACAGCACTATATGCAGCTGCTAAACATCACTGTAATTGTGTTAGTGCAATCTATTCGTGTGCTCTTTGCTAGCACCACATATTAATAATGCTTGTGTTCTTTTCATCTACATGTCCCTTGTAATCGCCATGTGTGTGCAAATTGTGCTTCGTTGTAAACGGATGTGAAGACATTAAACAATCGACACTTTGACTCATGGACCGTTAGCAAACGTACAAAAACTGTGTGTCTCTTCCACATACATGCGAGGTGCATGTCCACTATTGTGACTTAGAGTCTAGCACTGTAACACTGTTAACAAAACACGAGAAGAAATGAACAACGTTCAATATTGCATTCTACGTGTTACTTATCCGTTTCCACGAGCAAATTAAGTTCATTCATAACGAACGCTATTTTAAAGAAGGTTTAGCTTTCAGTGCGTTACTGACCGGCAGTTAACATGTTGCCAGCCATCCAAAATGTGGCCAACGCGCTGATCATGGCTCCGCGTTTTTCCTTCGGCTGGAACTCACTGAAATATGAGAAGCAAACAGGAAGGCTTCCACCAGCTCTGAAACAAGTTTGAGGATAACTTTTGAGAACTTAAAATGATGCTGCACATGATTTAAAAAATCTCACGCCAGATTTCATATTTGCAGCCCATCATTCGTAACTGACACGCTAAACACTATTTGTTTTGAAATGATTTGGCCCTGCTGAGATTTCGTACTTGGTATTTGAAAGGACTTGGTACTGATCGTAAATGGGCGGAAAAATCTTCCTACGCTAAAGACAAGATGAAGCACCCGTCCGATTCGCCACAATCGTTAGCATTTTCCAAGGTGAAGAGCAACCTCAGTTACGTTCGCGCGCAATAGCAAACGAAGTATGGTCGGAAATACGCAATTCTGGCGGCAATTCTGAACGCAATTCAGGCAGCATACTTTCACACCCTTATAGCTGCTGAGTGGTGTGGCAAGGAAACGATGAAGGCGAGCGGTCATTTCTTCTCACTGCCCGTGGAATTGATGATGCCGATCAGGTTTTATTTCGAAATGTGATAAACCTGATGCATTTCGATATGACCCAACGCTTATTATGCTGAACCATGGTTTGTCGCGATGTCTAAAGTAAAAGCGAGCGCTTGCCATTACTTAAGGCCAATTGGATCTGCGCTGTAGCTGGCTGCATGGGTTTTAAAGGTAATAACGCGTCTAATCAGAAATCATGTGAATAACGAAGCAATGCCATTTCCAGCTGCACGTATGTTTTTTGCCAGAATGCTTACTACTGGTAGTTTTCCAACAGATGCGATTTCACTATTAACACTTCTGAAAACATGCGCCCAGAAGATAGTAACAACTTTACTGACAAAGGAGAAAAAGAAATTGCGGCTGCATCACTGATGAGCAATGCAACCTCAAGACCAAAGCAAGAAAGAAGCTGGGAAAGAGAATTTGTTCGCCACAGCAGTAAAAGGAAGGTGTTTTCGACAGATATTTCTGTGAGAAAATTGTGATGAGCAGGAAGATCAGGTAGAATTTACCCCTTCACAGCCCAATATGTTTTATCGAAATATTTTTTATTTAAAAAGTTTTTCAGGTTTTTTGGGGAAAATATTTTTTCAAATTTTCGTAATATTTCTTCGTTTATGTAGTTGCCACATTGTTTCTGGAACCACATCAATTCAACATACACCGCATTTCACCAAAAACATGCGTGTTTTGGGGACATTTTTTTAATCTCACAAAAAATTTGTTCATATGTTTTTTCCACCTTTTTTCAGCTTTCTTGTTTTCTTTGAATTATGTGATGTTTTTCATACATTTGCTGTTTATGCAACCACCTCCAGACGTAGCAAATTGCCTTTGTCAAGACATCTCAGGGCAGGTTGGGCTTCCACATCAACTAATCCTATTAAACATTTGTTTATCCAATTAATTCGACCTGCCTTCGTAGCACTACGTAGCAGCACGTCTGTGAACGCTAACACGCCATATCGACGTAACGGAATGTGACGTTGCTGGTATGTTCAGCGTTTTTTCGAACACAGGAAACGTTACATTCATTACCACTGTCCGGACTTCATATAACTCTTGTTTACAAAACAAAAAATAAACAGTGTAAACGTTTCGCTGTCATTACTTTTGCATCACTTTGTCTTCACACACGCGCTTTTATTCTTTATTCTGCTTTCAATGCTTATCGTTTTAAATGCTGTCGGACCTTGAAACAAGAATTGAAAGCAAAATGAAGACGAAAAGCGCGTGTGGGAAGACTAAGAGATGCAAAAGTAATGAGTAATGAATTACTTTTGCATCACTTTGTCTTCACACACGCGCTTTTATTCTTTATTCTGCTTTCAATGCTTATCGTTTTAAACGCTGTCGCACCTTGAAACAAGAATTGAAAACAGAATAAGACGAAAAGCGCGTGTGGGAAGACTAAGTGATGCAAAAGTAATGACTGCTAAACGTTCAGACAGTATATTAAGTCTGGACAGCAGCGATGCGAAATTCCTGATCGTAACGTTTCCTATTTTCGACAGAATGCTTAACAGACCAGCGACGTCACATTCCGCTTTGTCAACAATCGCTGCAACACCATGGACCGCCGCCGTTGTGTCGCGTTCAAGTTTACCGACGTGCTTGGTTTCCAACGCCCAGACAAAGGTGGTGGTACAAAATCAAGAGCACAGAGTTAGCGCGAATTAATAGGACAAAGAAATGTTTAATCGTATTAGCTGACACCACAACCGAACCTGCCCTGGGATGTCATGACAAAGACAATTTGCGACGTCTCGAGGTGGTTGCATAAACTGCCAATGTATGAAAAAAACATTTCATAAATAAAAGAAAACATGAAAACTATGAAGAAAAGAATTTGCATAAAATTGAAAAATGTCCCCCAAAACTGTATTGCATAAACGAAAAAAATTTTGCACAAACTTGAAAAAATATTTTGCCCAAATTACTGAAAAAAGCAATTGCTTTCATTAATAAAGGCATATTTTGGTGTGATGGTGTGAGACCAACTAATTAGTACACTGAACGGCACTAAATTAGCATTGTGACTGACACCATTACACTTTCAATTGCATTTTACTTTATCAAGCATTTAGCATTATTCATACAGAAGGTACATAGTTCATTTTTATTGTTTATATTTAATTTTCATCTGGTGTTTCATTAAAGTCATTGTATGTTGTAGAACAGGGGTCTCAAACTCAAATTGCTCCGTGGGCCAAATGAGGACTTGTAAGGTAACCCGCGGGCCGCATTATGACGCTGACGAAACAATAGCGGTACCTGAAGTTACTAAAAACAGCTGTTACATCTTGTTTCCTGCGGAAGGTATCATGAATTATAGGCAAATCATTTCTAGCCGTCTCTACGTGCGTATTTTTAATCAGTTCTAACCGCACAAAGAACTTGTTTATTCGCTAGCTGAGCACTTTTAAACACAGGTGAATAAATTTAAGTAACGCAAATGTTATGCATTTTTTTCATTTTCAAGCCCGCTTTTCCTCGAGGGAAGGTCGCGGGGGCAACAACCCTAGGAGGACTTGGAAAATATCACGGTAAACAGCAATTTCAGATAGTTCTACTGGCTCCACACCAAGGTGGGACCAAGCAATGTCGGAGATGCAGTCACTCCACCTAGGCCTTGGACGACTCTGGGTCGCTTTGCCGTGGGTTTAGCCAGCAGGACTTGTCTCGCTAGTCTTTCGTGTAGCATTCTGTATGCATGGCCAAACTAACGTAGCTGTGATATCTCAATTCGGACAAGTGGCTCGACATTCAGGGCTCTGCAAATTTCACAGCTGCGCACTTTGTCACGAAGTGTCACACCAGGGGTGTAACGAGGAGGGCAAGGGGGGCACAATACCCCGGGCGCCGATTCACTAGGGGGCGCCGAAAAGTTCCAAAAATGTCGAAGTTTTTTCTTCAATATGGTACATTTACTCCCAAAAGACCTTAGGTTCGAACATGGGGGCGCCAAACTTTTTTCTTTCCCCGGGCGCCATCTGATCTCGGTACGCCCCTGTGTCACACCGCGAAGTCTTCGCAAAAATCCCATCTCTGACGCTTGCACCTGAGTTAATATTCTTTCGGTAATTACCCAATACTCATGACCATAG
>JGI24158J21664_10006109_pt1 | contig 15829 bp, 15 predicted proteins | sample Ectturendosymbi3_FD_21664 | JGI IMG/M metagenome (IMG submission 21664)
TGACAAGATGTAGTGTTCAAACAACTTGGATATGATTGTTGCAAGGGAAACAGGCCTATAGTTCCCAGCATCACTTATGTTCCCATTCTTGTTTTTTTTTTTCCTGTTTTTGTTAAACGAAAGCGCATTTTCTCATAGTCTTTGCATTATTTTTACCAAAATACTACTTTGATTGTAACAAGGTTCCGACTGCTAACCTTTAATTTTTCAAAACAGCTAAACAAGGCCTGGGCTTTAGGAGTGACTTCATTATTTATATCCATCTGTCCACGCATACCATTACCGGCTTGGTTAATTTCATTTGGAAAAAAAATGTTTTTTTTGTCTTAAAGGGTGGAGCAGATCAACCTGAGGCTTCGAGAACGTCCCCTGACTCTGCCCCAAACCCTCCTGAACCCGCCGTGGAGGACCCAGCTACGACTGAAAATGCTGAACCAGTTGTTGATCCTGAACCTGTTCAACCGCCTGCTGATGCTGCTGAAGGGGAATCACCAGAATGAGGATACTGACCGGACGTGTAAACCCGTTTCTGTCCAAATGTTATATTTCCATGGCAAGACGTTTGCGTTTATGTGTCTTCATTGTTACGCAAGTGCGGCGACTTTTGCGCTCGTTGCGGCGTCGATAACACTCGAACTTTGTTGCGGACAATAGAAACAATGGTTCGATGTTGTGTTGAGGTCATCGGATGGCTCCGTGCCTTGTCGTTCTTGAAATCAGCGAAGTTCAAATGCATTGTTTCGGCAAGGATCGAATGCTCGTCTTCTACATGCATTTTTGATACCGTTTGCATCAGTCACTGTGATTAAAAGATCCCGGCATCGTGTCAGATGTCTCCTTGCAAATTATTACAAGCTCAAAAAGTCGATCAAATGAGCGCGCTGATTTCACTTCTGTCAAAATTATAATTAGAAAAATTAATACACTGTTTTTGTTGAAAAAATGTGTCCATCATAAAGTTATCAATATTTCATGAGCGCTGCAGCGTACTTGGCTGTTTAATTAACTTGCAACTGAAGCCAGAGTCTAACTCGACAACCTTCGGCGACGACGCAGCGAAGTTTGCTTTGACGAATGGGTCACGCTGTTGCCAAGCTAAACATTCGTGCTTTTATGGTCGAAAGAAAAGGTGACGTGAATTCCTATTGATTAATTTTTATTAAAACTGTCAACTGCTTAATGAGGAAGATGAAAAAGACCCTCAAATGACGGAGAAATCCTGTGTGACTCGATCCTTGAATGAAGTGTTATGTTTTTTGCGAGAACGAAGGTCATGAATCGGTAAAAAGTGCTTCAATTCAGTGTTGTGTGTAGTTCCGACCAGCTGAGTGAGATAGACGCAGGTTATGCGCCTCAAGAAGGTCTGGTGATTTTTCCTGTAAAAAAATGCCAAAAATTTCATTTACAATAAGTTTGCTGTAAATCGTTTCTTCAGATGTAATCCAACCAGAGGCGGATCCAGTTACCAAGGTAGGGGAAGCGATTTCAGTAATATTGGCAGTCAATTCTCATAACGGCATTTTTGGTAATCAAGTCTCATTACGGATATCGTACCGTAAGAGAGATGAAGTGACAAAATAACGGACGGCAAAATGGCCTTATATCGTGAATACTGTTAAAATCATGGTGAATATAGTTACTTTCATAAGTTTTAGGGGGAGACCGCCTCCCCCTGGACCCACCCCTGAACCTGGCCAATCATCGAAACATATGTTACTGCTGCGAATGTGGACAAATTTTTTGATCTGTTTTCAACTTTTTAGGAGCAGTTTGATCAGAATTGTTGGCCGTTGAAGTCCAATCCAAACAAAAGTTACTATCAGAATGAATTTCAGGATTGAGGATGCGTGGTTTTAGTGTTACATAAAATCGATTTTCTAGTAAAAATTGCTAATGTATTCAAACCCTTCAACTTTGCGGAGACGAGTTACTTGAATGCATAGTCTTGTTTCACAAAAGCGCACAATTTCAATATTCAGAATTTGTTCTGGTATCGATATGTGCTCAGTTGCTCTCTTTGGGCAGGAATCTGCGGTTTCGCTAAACGTCTCCAAGGACGTGGAATTGAGACTGACTGAAATAAACATAAAAACTGAGAGCTTCAGGCTCACGGAAGTGCTTTTCATATACGCACAAAAACTAACCCATGTTAAATAAATAAACATATCACCGTGACAACATTAACTGCTTTTATCACACGCTTTTGAAACTTTGATAAGATGGCAATGCAAGAAAATATCGATTTTGAGAAGCCGCACGAAAGGATTTCAGAAATACGAATGCTATTCACCTGTGAGAAAGTTTTCGCACTTGCCAAAGTTGAATGTCCAAATATCGTTGAACTGTAAAGGCTGGCTTAAACCAGAGGTGTAGCGACAATTTTATAGATGCCGGAGCTCTGCTGGGCATGAAAGTCCCGTGTAGGCAACGACCCATCATTCACTGGTAGAGGTGGTGGAGCGGAGCTCCATCAGTACTACACCACTGTGTTAGAATATTGTGAACTCTTGCGAAGTTAAACAAAAGTAAGCCACATCGTGGTGTACAAACTTAGAAAGTCAGGCGAAGCTCAGTCACCGACTTCAGGTTATTCCCCAACATTGTGAAAGGGTATAAGATGGGAATAGCGACGCATGCACTTGCAGCTTAGGCCATACCAAGGTTTCTTGCTGCATACATGGGCGTCGGAAGGATTTTTTCCAGAGGGAGGGCAATAGCTTATTTTTCCATAGCTAGCCAAAGACATTGTTCTAGAGGAGACAAAAGTGGTTAAATTTCGTTTTTCCCTTTCGAAACTAAGAAAACAACCTTTTTTGCTCAAAATGTAATAAGAAATGTCAAATTTCAAAATCCAAGGGGACCTTCCCCCCTGCTCCCCCCTTCCATCACTCATGGCCACAACTACTTTTGTGGAGGTATAAACTAATTTATCTGAATGGCATATTTCAGTTGTGCTCATTTGCCACTGTGTCGGTCATGAGGTTTTTTGTGGTTAATTTTTTCGGCAACAAGTGCTGTTCTCTAACTTTTCCTTCATGTGTTAGATATGTCATCTTTCATGCACCTTTCGTTTTCTCGTAAATACGAATAATACCGTTATCTGAGCTGTTGTTAATATGTCTGCTCATTTGTTTGCCTTAACGAATCGTGATCGCCAAAGCACAGACTAATAAGCTACCACCAAAACTTTGTTGTTTGGGATATAAAGTAACACAGCCAAAGGAATATACTGGTAGTGGTAGTCTGGAAACTTTGTTTACAATATATGCCCAAAACACACCAAGTTTTAGATTGCTTAAAACCCTTTTGAAGGACTGCAAAGTCACTTTTGTGGATTGGATTTTGTCCAGTCAAAGCTAGCCGACCAATAAAGCTAGAGAGCTGTTCAAACCCTCTAAAGAAGCAAAAAATCTCCTAGGTTCGATTTTTTAAAATCCGGGCACTTTTAGGTTTGAACTTTATTGTTGTGGCGTCACGAATGGAGTATGTTAGGGTATTTTTGGATGACATAACCGGGGCCTGAGAAAAGAGTTAAAGTGTCAATTTTCCCATTTTTTCTTTTAAAATAAACTAGGCGAAAATTCGCATCTTTAGAGCCCAGCTTGATTGGCCATACCCTAAGGATTTAATTTATTTGATGATAAAATACCATGTACCCGCAACCCACCCAGGGCTCTAATACCTACTTGTTGTTCGGTTTCAGTCAAGAGGTTTATCAAAAATTGAATTCATAAATTCAATAATTTTATTGGGAGCATAAGTTCGTAAGCTATGTTGCTGCTTTATCAGCTTATGATTTTGTTCACAATCCTGATTAAGATCACTGATTCACAGCAGATGTCATTGCATGCGGGTAAGCAGAGATTTCTGTGCTTTTTAGGCTACGTTTTAGTCAAAACAAACGAGACATCGGGCTTTCCAGAAGTTTCGCCCGATTCTGAAATGAGAAGCTGTTACAGAACTTCACTGTTAAAAAATTGTAAGCTTTAATCTTTGTTATTCCCTCAACATTTTTCTTAGAAGAGTTTCACTAACGAAAGCACTTCAGGTAGTTTTGTTTACTCTACAAGTGCGAAGTAAAGAAAAACATAAAAAACGTTTGAGAGTTTTTTTTAAATGAAACGGGGCAATGCTTGAGAAGGAATTTTCGATGGACATAAATACACTTTACCGTCGCCAGAAAGTCTTCAATAGGGGGCTTCACGTTCGTGCGAGGGGGCTTGACATTCTAAAAATTGACTACATCTCCACTGATTTGAAGTAATTCATATTTCAATTTGGGGGGGCTTGGAGCTTTGTTTGAAGGGGTTAAGCCCACCAGAGCCCCCCCGTGGCGACGGGACTGTGTGTGATTGTGTTGCTGTAGCATTCAATGTGACGGTGTTTATTTAAAATGTGTAAATTATACATAAGTAGTTGATATGGTTGAACTGACCTAAACTCATAAAAACAATTAATTCAGTATTTAGTAATATTTTCTACCATGGAGCTGAAATGAACAACAGAATATGAATTTCGTTTTCTTCCAGGAAAAATGCATCAAGAATTGAAATCTTATTGAAAATAACAGCATGCAAGGCATTTACCAGCTTTAGCGAAAACTGCTATTTAGTCAGTGGCAGCATATTATACTTCAGTTTTTTCTAACATATGCGGATGTTTCAGAGCAGTAATATCGTAGCGTTCAATTTCTTCAAAAAAATTCATCCTCCAAATGCCTTGAGCATACACATAGAATTCCTCGGAACAGTTTCTGTATTGTAAATTAGATGACTTCCATAATGTAAATTGGATAACTTCTGCAAAAACCGATACTGAGGAATATGGCAAACATCTTTCGCAACTAACAAACTGCCGTCGTAACAGCCTAATTTTATTTGTTGCATTTTGCTGGTTAAGGTGCTTTCTTCAGCCAAACATCTGTGGAAAAAAAGGCCTTTGACATTTCCTTGCAAGTTGTGAACGAGAATAAATCACTGCTACCGGGTATGTCTTTCAAGTATTTCAAAAAGTCATCTGCAGTTAACAACGACAGTATTCTGGATGCTCATAAAAAAGGTACTCAAGTTTTTTGTAAATAAAAATAGGTTGAATTTGCAATGCACTGATGATGATAACAGGAGTTATCGAAACGTATGCAATATGTCATTGATATCGTTTTCATTGGCTGTGATTTTCATTAGAAAGTCTATTTAGCACATCCACTTTTCGTGTACCAAAAATAGGCTACTTTGTTAAACATTTGTGCATTTAAACTGTATCATTTCTAGAAGAGGCATTTCGCCAAAAAGGGAGTTTATTTCCGAGATCATCAGCTTCACGCATACCGAAATATTTGTCTGGGTAGGCTGAAGTAGTCCATTTTCTGAATACAAAATGGTATTCAGTCATAGTGATGGTGCCGGTACGAATGGTATCATGCTCTCTTTTTCCGTCATTTTGTGTAACATTGCACTGGCTGCTCTTTCATCACAAACGATAAACAAAAGAAAAAGAGGTTGTTAAACACTGGTTTATTGGGATAAGTCACAGGACATAGAATGCTTTTATTTTTAAAACTAAGCAAGTTTGGAGTCTGGAAGCATTTCTGGCTGGGTGATGCGTAGACCACACCCAGCTTGGATCTCAAGCCATCGGCATTGTGTTAAAATGATCATGAAGCACTTGTTGGCCTGACAGAACACATTTGCACGTTTGTGGTAAGGAACATGTCAGAAAAGTTTGGTTGCAGCAGGGACGTTAAAATCTTGCGACTATGAAGTTTTGATCGCGGCTATACGAAACTAGGGAAATGGGGGCTTCTGTGGCGGCCTGGAGATGGCGCCACATGTAAATAAATAGTAACCGCTAGATGGTGCCCAGGAGTAACAAGTCACTCTGATAGTCACCACAAGCGAATTATCGCTAGTATCAGTAGAGTTAATTTGTCGAGGGAGCTCTGTTGCTGCTGGTTACTTTCCTGCTAATGCCCGAATTACCATCTTTCTCTTGTGCTTGCCTAAGTAGTTCAAGGCGATGCAGTCAACTGCAACACTTCCCCACCAAAACACTGCTTTCTTGGCAATATTTCCCAGAGATATGGAACCAGGATAAATTAACCGAATAATGAATAATGAAATACAGTNACATTTCAACATAAATTTATCGACAGTTGGGAAAAGTGTATGAATGGTGATTGTTCATGCTTTTCAGAGGACAGTGAAGCAGNTAAGAGCTGTGTTGTCCAAAACAAACATTGTTGCACAAATTATGTCAAACATCGTGCACGAGGCGACAATATTGCTTTCGTCATTCATTAGGTCCTACATTGAAAAACAAATAATCAAGATGAGACTCAAGAAAACTGAAATGAACCCCTTTTCACGAATTGTGTAAAAAAGCAACGTACTTTATCATTAAACAAAGAAATCTCTGTTATGTTGTACTGTAGGTTGGGAGAGGTGAGGGGTTTATTGATGAAGCAAAAAAACTCACGATGAGTCCCAAATTCATAGCAGCAGCAACGTATCTCGCAAGCCTTATGCAAATTTCCGTTTTTTTCAGCTTGCGACGCTGCTCAAAGAGGCGTGACGTTACTATTTGCGGCTACGTCATGTCCGGTCAATATTATCTTGCAATCTCTGGCTGAAAGGCTGAATATTCCACTGCTGTTGGTGAGTCGGGTTGAAACTGCGATCAATCGTTGTCGACGTAAACTAGACCTTCCTTGTGAGGTAAACAATACATACTAGTTATAGTCCACGGCTGGACATTGCTGATACCCTGGCCACAAAGTTAAAACAATTTTTCAACAGTGGGAAATACCACATCCATATTACGTGCTGCACTTTTTACAATTCATATTGGAAAGATTGATTGTCTTGCCTCCGAATACCTTCTACTTAAAGAGACGACAGTCTTTGTTTGCTTTTTCGTAGATATGTAATGACAACAGAGAAAAATTATCGAGGTTTAATACAGCAATTGGCACATATCTTTTGCAATGAAAGTGGAGATCAACTGCCAGTCGCATCACGAGGTGGATGTGAACGTTGTGAACCGCAATAAGGCCACAAGAGGGCGACAGCAACGTAGTTTTCGACGCAATTTTCGAAACTTTGCTGCATACTTTGATATTGTCACAAATAACCATGTTATTTTTAGGTCACCAGTGGGTGAGGTGGTGACAAAAAAAAACGCCAAGTGACGTCAACCCTAGTTACGCCGTGACAACGGCTGTTATTGGCTTTTTAGACCAACTCTTCCGAAACCAAAGGTTCTCGCCTTGAGACCAAAGAACGTGAAATGTGCAAAAATGCGCAACCCAAAAATTTTAGTAGGCTCCTCAAAAACACAGATCCCTCAAAAATCCAAACCCACCGATCGGTGGTTTGTAGCACTGGAAGTAGCACATTGCTATTAATTGACTCAGATTGTGGAAACCTCTTGGCTGCGTCTCTTTCATTCTAATTGAACTAGAACTGAGGATGAGGCTAGAGGCGAAATACATTCTCTGCAAAATTCATACTGTCTGATTCATTGCTGTAAACGGATTCCTTTCCACAGATGCATCTATCAGATGGAATTGCTTTTTTACTGTGACTCTGTTTGTTAACAACACTACAGTATTACATTTCTGTTTAAAGGTGGGAAGCCAACAATGCAACCTGGCGCCTCAGTCTGACTTCACATTCACTACTGACCGACCAAAAAAAGTATTTGCCAATGTTCTGATTCAAGCTTTACGTGATAAGCGGATCAAAAAGTTCATATTCATCCACAACGGTGATGCCGGTAACGACGAGGGCATTTTATTTATTTATAAACAAAATTGGTGCACAGTTTGCTTTTTCTGTTGAACTTACATGTGATTTAGTTTCGCAAACCAGGGTTCAGTTTTGTTTGGAAAAAAGTAAAACCTTTTCTAGTGAATCATTCATTCGCTTCTGATGCGACTAAATCTTGAAAACAATCCAAATAAAACAAGATGCTTTATATAAACTGCATACTGTGCGAATGGTTGTGCTCGCTGAAAAAACAGATGCTAAGTTGCATGAACGGAAGTTCATACGAAACTGTTGATTGAAAGGTATCAGCTCAAAGCTGAATGTCACTTGTTCAATTTGTTTTTGGTATATTTCATGTCAGTTGCAATGGCAGCTGCTCAGATGTGAGCGCTCGCTCTTTCATAAGAAAGCACTCACAGTCCTCTTCAAAAAGGAGCGGCAGCACCGAAGCTCCAGCTCCTCGTTGAAAAAGCAAGTTTCATTTTTAGGGCATATTGGCATTTGACGTAGAAACTCAAAATAATTGACCTATGGATTCAAAAAATTGGTTTATTGACCTAACGAAGAATTGACAAAATAATTTAAAGTTTCTTGAGTTTTTTTAGATTAAAACGAGCACTGAATCAACGAAAAGACAAAAACTCTGCGCAACTTGCACAATAATTCATTGTTAGGATATTGTTTGAATTCATCAGGAAAGTTTCGAAGTGCAGATTCAACTCTGGATTCGTTAGAAACCCAAGCTTTTGGCATCACGAATGAACTCGGAAAACCTTAGGTGTTTCACAAACTAAAGAAAAATCTAAATAAATCCCCTACGTCACTCTTTCAATAGTTGGATCTACCCTGCAGCAATTGAATAACATCGTCCAGGAGCTTGCTTACCGCCTATACATATATAACTCTGCACCACGACGTCGGGCAACGTCTTATCGCCTATGTCACGCAACAACGGAGAAACAGATACTTACGCTTTGCGAGGTTACAAAAGTTCTACAGTAACAACATCTAAGATACATGTTAGTCGTATCACCATGCTATGGTATGGTGCTCAGTCATTAGCCATGGGCTGGTCAAGCACAGAAATCCATCACTTTTATAGCCTTGTTCACAAAAATTCAAAAACGGAGCCAGAAGCGTTTGAGGAAAGCAGCAAAGCAGCAAGCACCGTTTCAGAAAATAGAATGGTTCTCCGAAGGAGCTCGCTACTGCCCGAAGGAGCTCGCTACTGCCCGAAGGAGCTCGCTACTGCCCAACTCTGTAGCTGCTGCTCTTCTGACCGTGGTACTTCTATTCCAGTAAACGTCAAAGTAACTTTTTTGCCAAGAAAAGCAGTTTGATCTGGTAAACCATTAAATAAAAAGCTTTGTCATGACAAAAAGGGCAGGATGTAATGATGAAAATAAAATTTGTTGGTTGGATGTTATTTTCCCTTCGAAACGATATGCATAGAATCGTGACCCTTTGACAAAGGGTTAACAAGGTGAGAATCTTATGGTTTGAAAACAATTGAATGAATTCTACAGTTCGTTGACGCAGCCATTGTTTTAAGGTGCTGATGTCATCCAGCAAATGAACAACCGAAAGGTGGGAGATAACAAAAACATCTATCCCTCAGATGTGATTCTACGACTTGATCTTTCTTTGCAAGGAATTGACCAAAAACGTTTAAAACAAATTGCTCTTCATTTAACGAATCTTATGCAGAAAGTAAATATCGACGTGGCCATTCTGCTGGCCGATCCATGGGTGGCTATCAAACTTTTATCAAAAGTAAGTGCTTCAGTTTTGGGGTCGTTGTTTTACTTTTTCTGCTACAACTGCAGTGCAAATTATGACCGCTGTCACTGACGTGCAGTGCCCCTCATTTGCTGGTTTTAAACTTTAAATCCTGCTTTGAATAATTTGAGAAGAAAAGTATCATCGCGTTGGGAAAGTTATCTCGACAGCATTTGGCAACCACAACGCAAAAAAACTTGAAATCATCTCTAACTCTTTCAGACGACCAGGATTTTTGTATTTGAAACTATACGCACCAGTAAAAATTACATACAACTGCATGAAAATTTACTAAAGCAGCCATCACTGCATTATCCCAGAAGAACTGTGTTGTTACAGTCCTGAAGTGTTGCAAACATGTCCTGAAGTGTTGTTACAGTGAACTGTCTTAATTTATGATTTCAAATAAGACAAACGTTCAACGAAATATGTTGGAGACTTTTACTTTAGTAGGATCCTTTTCAGTCTTTGAGTACGACCTTCAGCACTTTCTTTGAAAGATGTAGAGTAGATACTGTAGATCCCGTACCAGATCATGAAACTCGTGGTAAAAATGCATGAAATACACTCGCCAAGTATATCGTGTGTTAGTTATTGTCATTTTCTCACTATTGCTTTTCATTAGAAATAGAAGGCAATGGTCGCACCGCTGACCACTATATGAGGGCGTGCGTTGATTACGTAATCCGGTTCTGCGGTAAATTTCAGCTTATTGTTATAAGCTACTCATTTTTGTTGTTACCAGTGACGGATGAACTGCATTACTTGGAATTTATTTTATGCGACTTAGGCTCTTCTGAAGATTATTTGATGTTAATATAGTTTCATAGAAAGACATGGGAACAAAAGTAGTCAAAGCGGTTTCACATTACTGGACACTAAACATTTCTGAAAAGATGGGCTAAGGTTTGGTTTAGGCAAAGAGTGGCCGAAAGTACTTGACTAAGAACCACCTACAACCAAAAGCGTAGCCAAGGGGGCCAAAGGGGCCATGGTCCTCCAAATCTTTGGTATATTTTGTCTTTTTGTGCTTCGATAGGCAGTGTCCCAAACAAAATAATGTTGCTCGCTTTGAAGTCAAAAATATTTGGCCCCTCCCAAAACTTTGGGCTTGCAGTGTCTACAACAAACTGGTGATACTGGAGAGCCACGAAGATCTGGAATTGCGTGCTTGATGATGCTTTTATTCGGCATGCGCTTGTGAAGCATTCAGCTGTTAAGCTTCGCCTGGATTAGAATATTTTAACTTAATAACACCTGAGCATTGAGTATCACTAATACATATTAGGTTTTAATAATCTATTCTAAATTTCTTTACCAACGTATTTTGTCGAAACAAGTCTTTGCTTGAATGAAAATTAAGCAGGAAAAAAGACATTGCAATATTTGACAGGTTCAAGCAATCAACCCTCGAGAGAGTGTGAAGACGCATTGGATTTTAACTGGCAAGAGATTCCTGACCACAGACCTGCAGCAACTCGGACGACTTTCTGCTTCGCGCATCACTGTATTGAATCAAATTTTCAGCCAGAATTCTGCTTCTTTTCGCAGGCAATTATTTCTCACCACATGAGCATAATATTACCTCTAATGCATGGACTTAAATAAAACTACCATTGAACTGGCTTCTTACGACTTCGTCCACCCTTAAAATGATTTGATATCAAGCAAACGAATTCCCTACACTGATGGTGGTTCACTTGCCTGCTGGTCACATAGGAATACGACCAATCAATTTTGCAAAAAGTTCAAATAAGATCAGACCAAGCAAAAATTTACAGGTCCATGAAAACTTGAAATAGCTGAACTGATAATGCCAATGAGATTTCTGAGTACACGTCCAAACGGATGACACCAGAGTTTAACCCGGTACCAGAACATTTTCAAATTTGAGACCAGGACAAGACCAGTTTTTCCAACAGACGAAGATCACAAGTTATAGGCACATTAAGCAGACACTGCAACCAATTATGAAATCCCAACACAACCCATTAGCATAGGTATTTTCCTAATACTTTGGGCAACTAGAAAACATTTTGAAACCGCAAAATTGTTAAATAGCGCCTTCGCGATCTGACGCTGAGGGCGACAAACCCTACAAAGGTTAAAATTCTTCCAGTCTACCAATATTTTCATCAAGATTGATAAGTTCGATATTTCTGGTTTTACCAGAAAATTATCATGAAAATGGTTACGATCCTTAAATATATTTCCACATCTTACTAATACTTGCTATCAGTGTGATTTTTCAGGTTTGTTTCTTTGTGGATAAACGCAACAGGAAAGAATTGTCAATCATGCTTGACTGGAGAGTCAAGCAATTCTCCAGAGAATCTTGTTCCGGTTAGTAAATTTTTTCATCAAAAGCTAGTAGTCGTGGAAAATTTTTTCAAAACCAGTCATTTTCCCAGGATGAAGCTTTTCATGTTTACGAAGGCGTCTCACTATTCAGCGAGGCAGTGACGTCACACATCAGCAGCGGTCGTTTTTATAGCCCCAAAAGACTGGACTGCTATAGCAGAGCCACTCGACCATGGAAAAGAGGCATGGAACTTATGAAAACCATACGTCAGGTAGCTATCATGCCGCTGTTTTTTGTCAAGTCTGGGTTTTTTAGTTTATACTGAACCTTTGTCTCGGAGAATCAGGTCTTTCCTACGTCACTTGTCACTAAAGTATTAGATTGCAACTGGAAACACCCACACGAAGCAAACGTTTGATTTAATGCTCCATACATTTATATACCAAACACCAGTGGGTAAAACGGCAATCTTTATTTACCCTCTATTAACGCTATTATGGCACTTGGAAAATGAAAAAATGATGTTATAAAATTGTGGGGATTTTGAAGGTAAGAAACTGCAAAAGCAGTTTTTTTGACCCTATCATACAAAATTGCACTAACTTTGACGAACGTCTGGAATAAGGAAACATGAAATGAGCACCCAGGTTTATTGCAGAAAACACAGGAATACTTCTGTTTTTATATATGATAAATGCTTCTTTATTCAGATTGTAACGCAGCAATAATCGGGGAAAAGTTAGGATAATGGGTAAACACCCACCGTTGGTTTTCAGGTTTCAGTCCTTTGTTATAGCGTGCTGTATTTGTTTGTGTTGCGTTAAGTCGCCTTCTGATGTCCGCCGGCCTCGTGACAGCGCAGCACTCTGCTTCGTGCAGTGGCCGCAGGCATGGCAGGCTAGGTCTGACAAACCTCAGGAAAGCGTCAAGTCAAAGTATGAGAACTCCAATCTGATCACTGCAAAACTAACAGACCAAATCTACAACCAAAAACTCGACCTCGATTACAATCCTTTCGACCAGCAATATCCCAGAACCATCAAAAGCAAAATACGACAACAGAAGGACACAACATATCGCAATCGCCGTGACGCCTTATTTGAGGAACTGCATGGCCCCTGAGGCACAACAACACATAATAAAGGGGCGTCTTCTTGACTCTCACCAAAAAACGACCGCTGTTGGGTATGCGCTAAACAAACAAAACTTCAGGGATGCCATCTACATAAGATATGGATGGAAGATTGATGGCACACCCAATCACTGTGCTTGTGGAGAGACGAACTCTGTGGATCACAGCCTCAAACTGGGCGGCTACACACCAATGAGGCACAACTCAGTGAGAGACTCTGAGGCACAGATATGCTTGTATTATTCGTTGGCAAACTGTGCATTTATTGTAAGTGGGGTGCATTTCCTGCAGGTGTTTTGTTGCTTTAGTGAGTTGATCATAGTTCTTCACCGCACAGCTTGTTTAGTCTGTTTCTACAAATTGATCCTAGTCGTTCATCGCCAGGAAAGAAACATATTTTCAGAATTTTCAACAGGTAGTATTTCACGGCAGATCTTAACCCTTGACATCTTAACAGCGATGCATGATGCTCATGGTACCTTCCAATGGTTATTTCGTCAGAATCACCTGCTAAGCTAAGTAGGCTCCAGAAAAGCTATGAGAAGGAAAAGAAAGGTTTCCAGTAATACGACTGAACCCTTTTTGCGTGCTGTAGACCAGTGTTTTTCAACGTGGGCCCTCAGGCCCACAAGTGGGCTTGTGGGTTTTTGAAATGGGCCGGGAGTTTTCATTGGGCCTACATTGAGCCCCAAGGAAAATGCATGGCTGAAATTCTGTACTTTATCTGCTAATGTAAATTTATGAAATCGTGACCTTGAAGTTCAAGAGAATACAAAAAAAGCTGATAGATAGATATAAGGATTAGTTTAGTCATTGACACTTTTACTGCATTGTTTATATTTTTTTTTAAATTTTCATGTTACTCGAAATTTTTATGAAAGGTTATGTGGGCCTAAGATTTCTTTTAACGCTGAAAATGGGCCACAAGAGAAGAAAGGTTGAGAACCACTGCTGTAGACAACATGACTGAAGTCCAGCCAATGGTTTTGCAGAATGCTTCCGAGAAAACATTAAAATCCTGGAGAACACTTTTGATAGTACGATGTTCAATAAAAATGTAGTGCGGTGTACATATCTTGTACTCCTTTACAAAATGAAAACCTTGTTAAATGTGACAACATACTTCATGTCAAACATTTGTTGACCTTTGACTTCTTAGTCAGTGATTCAAGTATTTCCAATCCGGTTCCAGCTTCGATATTACAGCCAGCCAGCACCCAAGGAGTTATTTGTAACATTCGGATTTCTACTGAGCATGTTGAACGTTACCTTGAATTTCACAAAGTTAATTTTGTCAAAAGATTTCGAAAGAAGGACCACGAAGACGTGTAAGAAATTCCACTACTGTTCTACCAAATTCTCTAAAATTCTTTAGGATGTTCAGTTGGTTCATATGCAGTTCAAGGTAAATAGTTCTTCGTGTTTTCTGCGAGCAGCATTAATAGTGCTTATTTCAGGCCTGCCCAATTCAGAAAGCTCGAAGAGCCAAATTGATCAACACAAATTTGCCGCGGTTCGCAAAAGACTATTTCGTTGTATTTGGAAAAAATTCTGAAAAGACAGCTAGTTATCCGAAGTTGTAAGCCACAAAAATGGCGAAGGTAAATCAATCACAGTTTATTTCACAAGGAAATTAGTTTCGCGTTTTTGTTATCGCCATTTTTGTGGCTTGAAACAAGCAGTCAGATTCCTCAGAAGCTTGACGTTAGACAGAGTTGGTTCTGTTGTTTATTATCCAAAGTCGGACTTTTGCAATTAGGAAAGCTCTCGTGGGTCGTGTGTTGCCTGGCTTATTTGTCTAGAATTGACTCAGTCCTTAAAACATTTTGTTTCTTCTGTGTCTCTAGGCACAAGAAACACAAAATGTTGAATTTTTGTGAGATTTGCAAGCTTGTTCCAGTCCACTAGCTGTTCTACATGTCAAAAGTAATACCGCATGCAGGTTATCTTCTGCTGCATCTGTCATACGTATTTCCACATAAAGCGTTACTTCATTTTTTAAGAGACGTTGTTCCCAGCATTTAAATCACGATGCTTTATAACATCAGGTAAATTAATTAGAGTGCATAAAATCGTGTATACTTACAGCTTGTTTAAACCTCATGTATTACTGTTAAATAGGACACAGCTAACACACTAACATTTCGGGTATACTGTTTTGTATATGTCATTGCAAACAGCTCAGTTGTTCACTGTCAATTAACAAGTCTGCGACGTAAATGCCTGTCTTCCTATCAGTATAAGGGTAAAACTGTGCGTATATTTATTTACAGAAGCATCAGCTTTGCGCTTAAACCCGCAGGACTTCCGGTTAATTCAAATATTTTGCCAACGGTTCAAATTCTGGCGACCTTTCAAAATGATTGCGTATAAATACGCGAAGAGATGACCCGTTAAGAAAGTTTTTGACTGAGACTGGTGGGACAGTCTTAGATAGAATCTGTAACTACCACGTAGCTGGGGACACCATGTAGCGCAGTTACATGTCTGGAATAGCGTTTTGGAAACTTTTAGATGATGTTTGCGGCCAGGGCTGTTCGTGAAAGTTAACGATGTGCATGTGCACCGACGACTAGAGCGAGAGAATATGCAAATGCTTGATGACCGAAATTGTATTTCGGGTATTTCCAAAGCGAGATCACAAGATGCTTCATACAGAGCACAATGTCCATCGTATTTTACCTGGTTATTGTTGCTTGCAGAGTTGTTTGAAATGCATAAGACCAGAGAACACTGTGACGTTCTGTATTACACAACATTTCTGCACCATTCAACCAAAGAAGTGACCAGAAGGCGTTTTTCTGAACCGTTTATAACGTTTTACAACATATCAATTTTGAAACCTAATAT
>JGI24158J21664_10006110_pt1 | contig 15828 bp, 11 predicted proteins | sample Ectturendosymbi3_FD_21664 | JGI IMG/M metagenome (IMG submission 21664)
CTGCTGATTCAAGAAAAGTCTTTTGCGAAGTTTGCAATAATGCAATCATAGCGAAACAATGTGAGCGTAAAAGGCATAACTGGTAGCAAAAGCACTCAGATAAGAATAAAGAAGTTTTTGCATGCTCACGAATGTAATACAAAGTTTTAAGTTACAAAGATCAGACTTAGAAAGTTGTAGAGCTGTAGCATAAGCGTATGGCATGACGATGCAGAGGATGCGGTCACATCACCAACGCTGAAAAATTGGCCATTATTCGGGCAAAAAATTTTCAAAAATTGGGCAAAGTATACAGCTACATTCACATGTAAGTGAGGCTGTGTCTATTTTCCAAACTGACGCAAAATAATAACTAAATCAACGGCAAAATAATGGCCAAAAGGCAAAATAGTCTGAGACTATTGTGCCATTCTTGTTTGCCCCTGATGGTAAAATAAAGACTGCCCTTGAGTGAACTGGAATCATGTGGTAATTCCAGCAGCCTTGATCAAAGTTGGGCCAACTAAAAAACTTTAATAATGTTTTGGGTAAAATCATAAACATTTGAGTAAAATAGGAGCATTTGGGTAATGTCCAGTGGCGTACGCAGAAAATTTCCGAGGGTCAAAGCATAGGCTTAGCCAGGGGAGGGCCAAAGGGGCCATGCCTCCCCTAAATTTGTAGAAAATGTAGTCATTTTGTGTTTTGAGAGGCGTTTTTCTAAACAAAATAGTGTTATTCGCCTAAAATTAAACATTTTGGAATACACTGCCGAATACTGACAGAAAACATTGCTGAAAACTGTTTATAAATTTTTTATTTTTAGGGTCTGAGGGGAGGGCCATGGCACAGTGGCCACCCCCCTCCGTACGCTAGTGGTAATGTCCAACAGCCTCAATTAAATCTGGGCAAATGAGAAAAACTTCAATCAAACTTGGGTGATAACAAAAACATTTAGATTAGTTGGAAACACTTGGGTGAAGTACATCAGTCAAATCAAATTTTGCCAATTTGCAACAGCTTCATTTAACTGTGGGCAACTTCAAACAGTCTTGTTCAAAGATGGGCTATATAGAAAAGCTCCATTAAAATTTTAGTACGTTCAGAAATGTCTGGTTGAATTATAAGAGTGTTATTCAAATTTGGATAAAACCAAAATCATTTGGGTGTATTTTAAAACAACCATAATGAAGTTTGAGGAAATTGGGTGAAGTTACTTCATTCAACTATCTACTACTTCATTTAAATTTGGGTGAAGTTAAAAATGTTTCCGTCAGTTGGAAAAATTTGGGTAAATTCTAACAGACTGAATCAACTCTGGCCAAACAAAAATAGCTCCATTCAAATTCTGGCCAAGTGGAACATCTTCATTCAATTTTATGTAACTTCAAAGAGCTTTATTCATTTTTGGGGAACTTCAAACAACTTTTTTAATTTTAGGGAACTTTAAGTTGCTTCATTCTAATTTGAATAATATACAACCGCTTCATTTAAATTTGCATACATTTAGAAACATTTGGGCAAATTCCAACAGCTTAATCATATTTGGGTGATTGAAACAGCTTCAGTCAAACTTGGGTACAATTAGAAACATCTGGGCAAATTGGAAGAGTGTCAAGATTTGCATATATTATAAATATTTGAGAAAATTGCAACAGTCCAAATCAAAATTGGGCCAACTGAAACAGCTTCACTCAAATTTGGGTAGAGTTAGAAACATTTAAAAATTAGGAACATGTATGTAGTTGTCACCCACCATTCCAACTAAACCTAATTTTTATAAACCCCAAATTGTTAATACTGTAAAGTGTACAATTAAAATGTAGCTATAGCTGCAAAATGTTTTGCGGTAGTAATGTTGTGTAGCTGTGATACGATAGTGTGTAGTTTTCGTGTTTCAAACGTGCTTGATGTTGTGAGATTTGCAAGTGCAAATCTGTTTCCATCAAGTATTCATGAATAAAATTAACTACGCAACTGCAGCTTTGATATGTCGCGTGGTGGTAATGTAGCTGTGATTTTATACTGTTTAGGTTTTCATATTTTCCGTTTGTTTCATGCAGTGAATTGCATAAGTTGAATCCTGCCAAATTTTATTGCTTTAATTTAATGCTGTGAAATGAAGTTTTCATTAACATTACTGCATAATTCACTTATGCTAATGCAGTGCAGTGAAGCACTTTTTCATAAAATATTCATATTAAGGTTATAAATCATTTGTCATTGGAAATGTGCATTTGTACACATTTGTTCCTTAGTTGTTGATCATATAGGCTGCAGTATTTGCGTGTATCAGTCTCATATTGCTATTTTTCTTAGCATACTGTGTTCAATGCACATTTAACTGCAAGGGCGTACGCAAGGGGGAGGTTTTGGGGTTAAACCCCCCTTGAGCTTGATATTTTACAAACTCTTTATTACCTGCGCAAAGGAAATTAAATGTTTTCGCATACTTTTGCTTGTTGATTTGTCGACTTAATGCAAATACCACGGAAAAAATTTGCATTCAAATTTCACGCAATGTTTTAAATGGGCCAAAAAGTTATAATTAGGTTTTGGTGAGAATAAGGGTTATGGTCTGCGTCCAGAAACCATCTTGCCACTTTTTGCAGACCTTTCGTCCACTACGCTTGTTTAAAATTGTGTTCCACCATAGTTCACTTTATCGTAATCAATTGTCTTTATTTTGTCTGCTGTGGATGATCAACGCAAGCGCTGACCGTATTGGCCACATTTCCAAATTCTGTGGCATGATAGAACTGTTGCACGAGCTCAAAAACAGCAATTTTTAACATAGAAGCATTCAGGTATTTCATGATGTCTCAGCAGGAGAAAAAGAAAACAAATTTTTCTGAACTTCTGTACATAACAAAAAATTGAAAGTTTTAATGCGTACTTTATGCGCATTCTCAATTCTTGTGTAGCAGGGTTGCCAATTTGGCTTTTTTGAAGCCAGGTTTCAAATTCTGGCTTTTTTAACACCTTTGGCTTTTTTGGGAAATAAAAAAGCCAAAAAAGTTGACTTTTTCTAGCTTATTTTCAGTCCGATAGGCTTAGCTCTGGCAAAACATTGTCTGAGCTGCATATGCATGTTCATTACAAATCTCTTGCGACGAGGGTGTATTACCATGCAGAGTGCACAGGCTATTGCAAAAATTTTACTGTTGCCCTAAAAATGATCGATGTTATTGATAAAAAACAAATGCATGGCAGTGTAATTACGGGGAAAGAATATGCTTCTAAAATCTAAAGATTGGAAGTGTGTTACATCGATGTTGAGTTTTAATGTTTACTTTGTGTACGGCTTTGCATGTTCTACGTGTATAGGCTATACCTCAAAACTCCTATCTGGCTTTTTGGGACAAGGTCTGGCATTTTTCGGTGAAGACAGGTTGGCAACCCTGTTGTGTAGTTCAGAAAGATTCGATCTTGCAAACTGGGGTGTGCGTCAGCCAGTCCAGCCACACAGTATGCTCGACTGCTCATATTCGACGAGTCATTAGCGCAGCCTCATTTTGCAGTTGTAAATTGCTCTGACGCAGTGATGAGTGTTTTACTCCCCTTCAACACGCAACCAAAATTTTGCAGTTATGAACTCCTGTGTCGCAGCATTGAGTTTATTTTCCTCCGATATCCTAACTTGGAGCACTGATAGTTTATATTCAGTGCAATGACACATAACATAAGGGGAGTGCGTATAGAAGAACATGCATATAATGTCAACAAACTTCGCCAAAACGTTGGTTTGGAAACATGAATATGACGTCAAATGGTGACGTCACAAAGATCGACTACAAACAAATGACCTCCATATGGCACTGAATGAAACCCCCCATGAAAATTTTCTGCGCACGCCACTGTTTAACTGTCTAAACTGTAGTGGATTTATGGTTTTCATAATGTGACCTTAGAAGCTGTAAGCGTTTAAGTAAGTTGTAGTATTATAAGTACAACATGTTCTAGTGAAGATTGCCAATTGGGAAGGTTAAGCTATAGCCTATGCTCTCTATTAAATTGCCTCCTTTCCCTCTAATTACTTGATACTTGACCTATTTGCGGCAATGTAATACTTTAGATCGTAACCCGATATTTTACTCCTTTTCCAGATTGATTGCCATTGTGGTCAACACAAATGCACACATCTATGCTAGAGAAGAACAGATCTTAACTATTAGGATGATCGTGTTGGAAGAACAATTTTAGAACGTACTAGAACTTGAAAATGAAGATTCTGAACAACACCTTCCACGCGTGGCGGCATAAACAGCAATTTTTGGGAGGATTTTATTGTAGTTAGCTAACATTTTTCAACACAATAAATATAACAATTGTTCACATGTAGCTATGCAGAATATTGATTGCTAGTTGAGGGCGTACGGCTTTGAACCCTGGTAATTGGTAGGCCTAATTAGGCATGCAGAAACCTTGATTAGTTTACAATGGTACATTTTAGTCTTAACATTAAGACTTGCTGTTTATATGTTATTTGGGAAAGCAAGATGAAATTTGGGCAAAATTTTTTCTATCCCTAAAAATATGCACTTCCGTACACTTATGGGTTGAAGCCTGAAGCTATGTTCAGATTGTTTATCGCTGAGCATTGTTCTACCGTATAATAACGTGCAACTATTTGAAAGAGATCGTCACGACCTGTGTGTTATACAAAAAACGAAGTAAGCTGCAGTTACGTTGCTCAAAATGTTGACTGAAAGAAAATTGTGGGCCGAAAAGTGTGTTGGCCAAGACCGGCAGTTTCAGCCCATGCTTACTGAGAACGAGTGCAAACGAAAAATTAAATTGTATAACTTTATAGGTTCTTTTTTAATCATATTCAAATAACAGACATTTAACAGAATTTCACTGCTTTTAGAAGATTTTAGCTGAAAATCTGTGACAAAACTTTTAGCAAATTCTAGCAGTTTTTGTGACACCATTTAGCAGATTTAGGTCACAACTATCTGGCAACACTGGCGGTCAGCACGATATACTCAAGACTGTCATGTCACGATGCAAACTGGATAAAGCGTGCAGAGAGTAAAGCTATGGTAACGCGGTTGCCTTACCCACACACCTTATGATTTAGCAGATGTTGAGATGTTTTTTAAACTTAGGGGCCCCGCGCTACCTTAATCCGGCACTGTCTGCAGCCCAAATGACCCCTGGTCCTTCGCAGCCTACCACTCCCCCATGCATTTTATAAATCGGTCTACTTGGAAATCATCGCAGCACTATCTTATAATAACCGTGATGGCGCCATCCATGCGTGTGTCCTTTACTAGTACAACCACATATCTGTTTCATCTGATGTGCTTGTGCTGGCGCCATCAAGCGTATGCATTTCTACTACCGCCATATATATATCTTCGTGTTCTTTCATGTATTTGTATGTACCTTGTTACTTCCATGCATGCTTAAGTCTACTGTGTTGCGTAGGGTAGTGAAGACGTTATACACAACAATTCGGTACTTTGTTGTCCTAACAAGATACGACCTCGTTACCACAACAAAGGTAATGCCTCGTCATTTAGGTAACACGTTTTCTCTGTGCTTGTCAAACTAAGGATTTACTGAACCATAAATTTAATTTCTTTGCCTACGTTTGCTCAACCTTTCGCATGTGATTAACAACAGAAAGCTAGAAAAAGGCTTCAGTGGCAAAAACAGGCAGTAACCTTTTAGATTATAATTCAACGCTGTATGCAAAGTTATGTGTGGCTGTGGTTCCTGTTTCCTCTAATATTGGACAATACAAGAGCGTACGCAAGGGGGGTTGGGATCAACCCCCCCCTTGAGCTTGATGTTTTACAAAAATTTCATTACCTGCGCAAAGGAGATTAATTGTTTTCGCACACATTTTACTTGCTAATTTCTCTACTTAATGCAAATACCACGGAATAAATTTGCATGCAAATTTCAAGGAACATTGTAAATGGGCCAAAAAGTAAAAATTAGGTTTTAGTGGGAATTCGGGCTATCGTCTGCGTCCAAAAACCGACTCACCACTTTTTGCAGTCCCTCCTTCCACTATGCATGTTTAAGATTGTGTTCCGCGATAGTTCCCTTTATCCGAAACAATTATTTTTATTTTGTCTGCTAAGGCTGATCAGCGCAAGCGCTGACTGCAATGGCTACATTACCAATTTCTGTAGCATCATAGAACTGTTGCACAAGCTCAAAAACAGCTTTGTTTAGCACAGAAGCATTCAGGAATTTGATGTCTCAGCAGGGAAACAGGAAAACGGAAAGTTTGCTGGACCTCCACACATAACGAAAATTGAACGTTTTCTTGCGTACTTCATGCACATTCTCAATTTTTGTGTACTTTAGCAAAATTCGATCTTGCAAACCGGGGTATGCGCCAGTCAGTCCAGCCGTACACTTTCTATGCTCAGCTGCTTGTATTCGACAAGACATTAGCGCAGCCTGATTTTGCAGTTGTTTCTGACGTAGTGATGAGTATGTTTTACTCCCTTGTTTTAACGCGCAACCTGATATCTTTGCAGTTATGAACTCCTGTGTCGTAGCGTTGATTGTAGTTTCCTCCCATATCCTAGCTTGGAGCGCTGATAGTTTATATTCAGTGCAATGACACATGAAATAAAGGGAGCGCGTGCAGAAGAATATGCATATTGTGTCAACAAACTTGTCCAAAATGTTGTTTGGAAACATGAATATGACGTCAAATTGTGACGCCACATACAGCGCACACCACATACAAAAGACCACCACATGCCACTGAATGAAATCCCCCCATGAAAATTTTCTGCGTACGCCACTGGGACAATGTATGACTGTGGTACCTCTAATATTGAAGAAAATTGGTTACTTTTTTGCATGATGGTTACTTTTTACGTTGTATCGTTGTATCTGCTCATTAGCTGAGTCATATGAAACAATAATTCCCACTCTCTCTCGCTCTTTCGTCGTAACCTTATTGCTCGATTTTGCAACGATCGTAGAAGTAGTGCAGATTTTGAAATTTGGAAACGCTTGTTACGCAGTCGCAGCCCGTCATTCAACCTGCAGATCTTAAGAAACAGTTACTGCAACTTGAGTCTTTTTTCATTGAACGAATGAAGCCTGACTAAACGTAGATTACAGTTCTACGCCACTTGTGTCAGTGCGTTGTCACGCTATAATGCAATAGTTCGCTATATTAGGCCTACGTTGGACAAATGCTTAGCTGCCTATTTTTTGTGTTTTTACTTCTTATTTATGAATTTATGATTTTTTTGACAGGTGATGGCTGAAGTAAATGAGCTGAATCGTCTGAGGATCTTTCCGTTTGTTATGGCTCTAATTCTCTGCTTTAAATTTACAAGATACTTCCTGCATGCTTCGCCAAAAATGCTTTCCAGCCATTTTACACAAGTGCTGAAACGTGTGCAGACAAAAAAATATCAAACCTATTCTATAATCTAGTGCAGAAGGTTCCAAACCTTTTCTGATCGCGCACCACTTGGTGGTCCCGTACTGTCACCGCGTACCACCTTGTTCCAAGGAAACTCATTCGACCAAATATATTCAGATCAAAAGTTTAGAACATGACATTTGACGCAAAAGTGACATGTACAACGTGTCGTTGAGAAATAGAACATTTATTGTCACGAACCAATAACAAATTAGACGGAAATTCAGATATTTTAAGCAATCCTATAAGTAAAAGCAAAAACTGTGAATACAGTTTTTTGAAGCAAAAATAGAAGGTAGGTATACTCGCGTACTACCCGGAAAGCCTTCGAGTACCACAAATAGGGAGCCACGTGTTTATTGGAATAAGAGGTGTAAGATGCCTACTATGTGTGTAGACCAGCGTTTCTTACACATTTGTGGGTCACGGATCTCTAGTACATCCTAATAAAAGTTACGGACCCCTCAAGAAGAAAAGTTGAAATGAATATTCGAAATTAGGCTTTAATCATCGTAGAAGTAATTGAAATGTCTGCAAACCCTATATTAACCCTTTAGAAATGTCAGAGCGAAGTCTATTATACCTTTAATTCACCTTCACGAACCCCTCAAACCAAATTCACGGACTCCTAAGGAGTTCACGCACCCCGGCTTGAGAACCCCTGTTGTAGGCGCAATATATAGCCTACTCTGATACGATAAGTTTCTGATTTTGGGCTGTAAAAATTCCTTTCGATAGACAGTACTGCACAGTTGCGTTCATACTGATTTGCTTAAAAAGGAAAACACACTCAAGTTCAATATTTTTAGTTGTTCAAGCTGAAACACAACAAAATTGGTACCAGTGCATACGAAACTTGCTTTCATAAGCCTGCCTTTATTCTTTAAAACTTCTTTCACTCCAATTGGCATGAATTCCACCAGTCTTTGATTGTTTCCTATGATTTTTCGGTCACGATGCCACACTTTAACAATGGCATCAACTACGTTGGTTATGACTGCACAGTGCATTATTTTGCAAACGATGGTTTTGTATGGAAAAAAAATTTTTATTGGATTGAGGTCTCATGATTTTCAAGGTCATTCCAAAATGTTCGCGTTGTGCTTCTTTAAAAATTCTTTCACTTTTTGATGCATGGCATGGGCAAGATTTTGCTGAAATAACCCACTTTTAGGATAAGGTTCTCTCATGCGTGGAATGACTTCTTTCTGGATCACATCAATGTGTATGTTTGGTTTCATCACTCCATCTGCAGGAAAAAGTGATCCCACGCAAGGGAAGTTGAAACAACCCCAGAAAATCTTCAGGGGATGTTTAACTGTCTGACTGAAATGCTGGCAAGGGCTTAGTTTTCCACCCTTAAATAATGCTAAAATATCGACTGTGCTTTCACTACGTGAGAATATTAAATTCGTTAGAAATTAAACCTTTTTTTCAATATTGTACAGACCAAGACTTAGCTAATTTTTAGTATTTTCTTGGTCAAAAACTGCTTTTTCAGTGGTCTTTCAGCATTTTTTTAATCGCATTCAATGCGACAAATTTATTTGACGACAATTGGCGACAGGCCGAAGCGTGAATAATGCTTTCTGCCGAGGAGGTTGAGGTGAACGCTCTTGCCCAAGGAGCGCTACGGCGAATCCCTCAGTGGCCGTGGATCGAACTCACAACCGGAGAGGCGGACACTCTATACCACTGAGCTAACCGCCGCCCAGAAATTATGCTTTCAACCTTACAAAAGTGATAAATTCTGCTGTTACTGTAAAGCGTATGTTTTATCAGGAAGCTCAGCACATAACCTTTTTCGAATATTTCGCATTCTTAACTGCACAGCATGACACATTAAATTCACTACACGGCGCTATAGAGCAGATTTTCGTCACAGCTCACATTCACTCCTTTAACTCAATACGGCAACACAGTGGTGCAGCACGCGCAACGAGTGGGTGAAAACCAAAAAAGCTGCAAGAGGAAGAAAGTTTTAAGTGAAACAATAAAAAAACAAGGACAGCGGAAATTCAGCCTCATAACTTTCAGTTAAGTTTAAACACGACTGTAGTCAGCACACATTAAAATTGATAGAAATGCACGTCCACATGAAGTGCTTTCCGCATTAAAAACAAATGTGCTGCTTACTTAAATGTGGGAGGGACTTTTTGCGGAAATGTTTAAAACGTTTGGTGTAAAACTTTCGTCGCATCTGTACGAATTCGAACAGTCACGTTTTTGATTTCTCTAAAACTGAGCAATCACTTTTTTGATTTCTCTAAAACTAGGTTAGCAGGAAAAGTTAATATATTACTACAGGTATATTCTCATAACACCCACTTCATTTTTAGTTTTGAATCCATGACAACCTTTTGCATAAGTGTAGAAGCAGGCACATTTTTGGGGATGCGAAGGATTTTTGCTCGAATTTCCCCAAACTTGCCCAAAATATTTTTGGGCCACTTTCTGTGCGAATATTTTCTAATGAAGACCGTATTTCGGATGACCTTCAAAAAAAGGGCCTTCACGTGATTTTGGGCGCCATTTTTTCAAATTAAAACGCGTTGGGCGCCATTTTTTGCTCGTATTTTCAGGGTGTTTGCCCAGATTTTCAGGGATTTTGTAAAGGTTTTCACAGATTTTGCCCAGAATTTCACAAAATCAAAAACGTTTTGGGGGTGTGCTTGCAACCCCTGCACCTCCGCCTTCTAAACCCCTTGATCTTTCGTCCTTTGAAAATGTTGTCCCTTCTTAAAACCTGAGAAGACTAGTGGGTGTTGCAATGCAACTGCCAACGTCAATGACTCGTAACATGTTATCTACAGGTCTGGGACCCGAGTTTAGTCTGTAGCACGTTTTGAAGATGGAAAATGTGACACAAGCAGGGTTCTCTGTATGTTCGTGGAATACGTCGAGGCCATTTTATAAATAGGATGCTTAAGAACGAAAAAAAGTTTTCACCACGATATGCAAGAACAGTGTTCTACCCACTTGCTTATTTTGAAAATCAATCGAAGGAAAATCACAAACTACTGTAAATAAAATAAACTCAAAGTTGACGTCTCAAACGCTTTACCGACTACAAAATACCAAGCCATTTGTGTCGTTAACAGAATGGCAACACACTAGGTTGTTGACTGTTTGCAGTCAGAGGATTTGCGGTACTCATAATGAAGTGAAATCATGGTGGCAAGCGCCTGCGCCCTCTGTGTGCCCATTTGAAGGTCAGAATGTACACAAATGTACGGCGAAAAGTCTTATTGCACAAAGCATAGCACACAGGGTTCAAAGTGCTGTTCAAATAGCACAGCCAGTAACCAACGTTCCACGCAACGTCGGGAACACAGGTGCCGGAATAAGGACATGAAGCTTCAATGAACACCATGATGTTGTACGGCAGCCAGAGCAGGATGAATGCGGCCAGTATGGAGGCGAGCAGGCGTGCTGCTTTTTGTTCTTTGTTAAGGTTCAGTAGCTTCGACGACTTATCCGATTGCTGCTTCAAACGCTTGGTTACTTTTCTCACGTGGTTCTTGTTTCCACCGCTCCGAGCTGCTCCATTACCAGCACACCGCGTAAAGTATTTCATGAAGCGGTAGCGCTGCTTAGGCGCGGCAGGTGATTGGCTGCTGCAGCCGGCGGCATTTTGCACCTCACTGCCAGGCTTGTTAAGCTTAGGCTGCGCTACTACTTGTTTGTTTCTTGAGGCTGTTCCATCAGGTACACTGCCGTTGTTTGATGCTTTCGTCAATTTTTCGGAATCATCGTCTCGGTTGTGTCGTGACTGGTCCTTGTCGAGCTCGCTGAAGCTTCTTGTCTGGAACTTCGCAGATGCAGACAAGGACTCCAGATTAATTTTGTTGGTGACATTTTGAGGGCAGTTTGCAATCCTGCAAATAAACGCATTTCCAAATTACAGTTGTATTAGGCGGTTCGTGATTACGATAAAACCATCGATAGTTTTGATGAAGTTGTTGTCTCCAAACGAAGACGTTTTGAAAATGTTGTCATCGAAACCAAAAAAGTTTTTTTTCTGCAATGTTTAGAAAAAGCTTTCCTTGAAAACAATTAGACCTACGGGCCAAACTCATTCAAAGCAACCGAAAGGTATATAGAAAAAACACGTAACAGTATGATTGTGAGAAGACGCAGAACTTTTAGACAATCGACGCTATATATACTTTGAAGTAGCGTTTCGTTGTAATTACTGAACTGGTGTCTTCCGTAGCACCCGGTGTTGTGTCGTAGCTGTCCCCCAGTTTTTCAAGGATTTAAGAACAATACGGAAGGGTCTCGAATGACAAATGGAGTGTTTGCAAGCTTTTTTATTTGTGATGGATTTGGTAAGTCTAACCAATTTTTAAAACAAACACAGCTTGCATTCAGCTCTGGTTTGTGTTCTTGAATCAAAGATTCAAGAATCTGCAGCCGCCACCAATTGTTATCACTGCCAATGACCTCGGGATTGTGAAAGTCAACCCGATGATCTGAGTTTGCTTGCAAGTGTCTGCAGACTGACGAGCTTAGTGACGTTCGATGCTCTTCTATATGATTTATTAAATTGCGTTGCGTTTGCCCGATGTAGAAGGCACCGCATGAGCACGTAAGCCTATAAACAAAGTTGAGTAAAACTTGCCGGTCCTTAACCGAGAACCAGCTTTGAAGCTTTCGGGTATTTTGTAAACAACGCAGCCTACGTTTGCCCGATGTAGGAGGCACCGCATGAGCACGTAAGCCTGTAAACAACGTTATAACGGTTGAGAAAAGCTTGCAGATCCTTAACTGAGACTAGCTTTGGGGCGTTGTTTTCAAAATACCCAAAAGCTTCAAAGCTGGTTCTCGTTTAAGGAACGGCAAGCTTTACTCAACCATTTTAAGGTTGTTTACAGGCTGACGTGCTCATGGGGTGCCTCCTACATCGGGCAAACGCAACGCAATTTAATAAATCATATAGAAGAGCATCGAACGTCACTAAGCTTGTCAGTCTGCAGTCACTGGCAAGCCAACCCAGATAATCGAATTGACTTTCACAATCCCGAGGTCATTGGCAGTGACAACAATTGGCGGCGGCTGCAGATTCTTGAATCTTCATTGATTCAAGAACACTACCGATTTTACGCTCGAAAGACTCATTTAGTATGCATTTCACAACATTTACGTTCATTGTCATTGTTAGCTTCTGTTTTACATTAGAGAAAAATACGCAGGTAATACAGATATGTTACGTTAGACCAGGGTTTCTCAAACGGGGCCCTCGGGCCCCCTAGGGGGCCACGGAGCGGTTCTCTGGGGGCCACGAGCAGAGGCCTTCACTAGGATAAAATATCTGATAGAAACCCGTTAAAAACAGAACTAGGTGTCTTTACTGATGAGCAGGGGGCCACAAGTGATGAGAGTCTTTTGAAGGGGGCCACGGCTTATGAAAGTTTGAGAACCACTGCGTTAGACAAACAGCAACTGACATAAAATCGCTTTGGTAGAAAAACTCCACTAAATGATTTGAAAACAAAGGGTATTGTCCGTATTAGCGTTGAACACCCACAGTAGGAAGCAACTTTCTTCAAATACAGCGTAGCTATTTTTTCCAATAATTTGCGCTAATAAGTCGTTAGCTTGTATGAGGACACAATGCACCTGGCTACCTTGTGCTCGACTCCTTGCAAATAGATGGTGGGTTATTTTGACCGGGAAAACATTCTTCGACAGCTTTCCGCGCTCCGGTGTTTGACGAGCAAGCTTCAACCGGTGTCTTGGGCAACTTTCGTCGCACTTGCGGCGACCGTTCCGCTACGACCAATGGTGACGGCAATTCGGGGGTTGAGCTGCGACGACTGGGGGCAGGTCTTTCGGCAACGTGCTCGCGAAGACTCGAATGCCGCTGCAACGTTAAAGGCACTGTTCTAGTTTGCACTTGCTGCTGCTCGTAACCCTGTCGCAGCACTGCGACGACCTTGTTCACAAGAATGGGATCGGTGAAGTTCCGGTCGAAGGAGGATGTAAAACGGGGTCCGCAGGGCTCGCTCTCAGGCTGAACTGACCGGGCGACATTAAGTCTGTCTTTGCAGATCATCGACTCCTCGGAGGAGCTTGTCGGATATACGCGGGGAAGCCAGACGTCTGGATCCTCTGATGCGTGGTCCCGCGAAGGTGAGGAAGCCGTCTCGACGATCGGTTCTCGAGTCACCGCCGGGTCTACTGGATGCGAGCACTGTTCTTTTCCAACGGTGACTTTGTTTCTTGGGCAAGATCTAAAACATTCCTCGCGACCCTCGTCGTTTGCCAGGGTGTCCGATTGTGTTCCACTCGATGACGTCAACGGCACCGGAGCATGTTGCTGCTGAGCAAAATCAACCTTGTCGGCAGGCCGGTCAATTAACTTATTTTCTTGGTCAGACCCTGCGTTCTTGAGCAGGCCCGCCTTGGGACTTTCCCTCATTGCTCTCCATGGCGGGCAGCAGAGCATGACAATCGTAGACAGAATGGATCCGTCAGCGTGCGACTGATGAGGGCCACACTCCTGCTCGTCCGACGCTGTCCCAGCAGAATGGTCTTCAACAACGTCAGCAACCCGCCGAACTTGGGGAGATTTTATGGCTCTCATGTTACGAAGTTTTCTGCGACACATACACTCACAGCGATTAATCAACGGTAAAAATAAAAACAATAATTGCACGGCTTTTCAGTACAAAGAGCGGCTATCTCTCCACCGCACTTCTTTTCAAAGAGGTGGCTACACGTTCAGCTACACACACATTGGTGCCCCTTGTAGTGCAGTTGAAAGTAGGCAAAATATTTTTATTCCTTTAATACTGAACTGAGAGACTTTATTGCAGTATTTTCAGTTTGCTGCTTTCTCGGTCTTGTGATCACGCGGTTTCCTAACTTTCTACGCATCAGTGGTTAGGGAGGTTTAACAGCTACAATTGAGTAAAGTTGTAGCCATATTTGGATCAATTACATGGCTTCGGTTTAATTACAATTACTCCTGCAAATTTTGAATTGTATTATTATTACACAAAAACATAAATTGTGAATTGCAATAAAAATGCCATTTACATAAAAAGGTGCACTTGGCTTCATTCAGTTCATCTGCAAATTGTAATTGATTCAGCTCTGACTGTATATACCTTATACACCACTGAAATCACACGCTCACCATATCTCGGACATTTCAACTGTGACTCGGAAAAACTCGCAGTGGCAAATTACATGGCAAGTGTTTCATTGGTTTTGTTTATGCATACGTTCATGCTTTGTGAAGTTGTTCAAAGCAAAATCTAATCGTAGTTAAATTAAAAAAATTAGCAAATGCATTTACACGAAATGAAAAAGTCCCAATTACAACTACATGAAAATGTATAATTTGTTATATTCAGCTGTATTTGAATAGGATTTCAGGACTGAGGATGAATAGAGTTACATGAAATCCATTTTCTATTAAAAATTTTTGATTCCACTACGTCGTCTTTGGGGAGACTAGTTAGTTGAACACAGACATGTGCAAGTCCGAATCTTCCAGTCGGCTGATTCCTCGGGGGTTATGCAGCAAACACAGAGCTTTTAATTGTACATTCAAACCAATTACGAATTATAATCGGTCGAACTATGGTAGTAACTCTGCCTAGAACAACTTAATCACGACTTTTGCAATCTAAATGTACGTTTCTGTAATCTCAATAAAAATTTAAGGGCTTTCTTCAGATTGTCGATGTCACAAACGTTGTCTCTACCTTGACACGAAGAACTGAAACAACAATAAAATTAAAAAATCTGACAATTTTTGGCTCATGCTTCTGTCAGATTTATCTGATCACCATACCCTAACTCTAAATGATCTGGAAATAACTTACGACCCATCGAGTCTGGTTAAAACATTCTTGAATGATCTATACAAGCCTATAAGAGAAGACTCGTGTACGAAGTGCTTTTAAATAATCACATCAGTTGCTGAAAAGGAGTGACTCGCTCGATCAAGAACAGAACGAAACAGAACAGATGTTTTGACCCACCATGGGTTTGTCTTAGGTAAAGTTGTGCAAAGTTTTTGAAAACAAGTAAGAACAGAACCAAATCGTACTTTTTCCTGTTTTTGAGACCCAAATAAACTTGGTAGTACAACGAGCACATCACAATGGTTGGAATGTAGAAAGCAACCAAGGCAGTCACAATTGTCATGACTTTGCTGTCGATGATGAACTGAATATAACATTTGTCCTATAAAAACAACATTGAGGTCATAAGTTAAAATAAAGTAAAAAATAGCGAAACTGTGACTCCTTTGGAAGTCAAGAAACAGACAAACGTTTGACATTTGAAAATAAAAGCGTGAAAACTCCTGCCTAGTTTTGCTCCCATCTCCTTGCAAGGATTCAGCTTGTACGTATCATTCAGCAATATTTGTAAAGCCACAACAGTGACCCACACCAAGCGAATCTATCGCAATTTATTGC
>JGI24158J21664_10006111_pt1 | contig 15827 bp, 9 predicted proteins | sample Ectturendosymbi3_FD_21664 | JGI IMG/M metagenome (IMG submission 21664)
CTGTCAATATAAGGCAGCGCCATAGCCGGCAGCGTACTGCAGCTCAGAGATGAGCAGGCTGTGAAAATTTTCAGTCCGAGTCCAATCCTGATCTGAAAAAATTGTATCCGATCCAATCGTGATCTGCAAATTTTTTGAAAATTATATCAGTCCGATCCAGTCCTAATCCGCCCATGTATGACCATATATTTTTGGGCAGTGTCTATCTTGCTTCAAGCAGCAAATGCACTGCTGGAACTATTTTGCCGTGAGCCAAACACAATTGGTTGAAGGCAAAATAGCTCCAGCAGTGATTGCCTTTTTTGGCTTTTGCAAGATTTATCAAATCTGTAAAATCGAATCACAACTAAAAAGTTTGATATGGTTGGAATAATCACATTAGAACGACAAAAACTTTCTCAGTCTAATCCAGTCCTGATCCGGCCAAAATTGGCTTCAGTCCTGATCCGTGCTCATCTCTGCGGCAGCTGCATTGGTTTCGCGGCAACTGTTGCTGAAAGAAGGCACAACGTACGTTCAGCAGTGCTCATCCGCCCGCTGGTCGTTTCGGTTGGGTTGCCAGGAAGGTTCAATGACTGTTTCGAAGAGTCCGGCTGCTGCAGCTCTTCTTCCTCTTGACCATGCTTGATCTGTTGCTGCAGTTCTTGCGGCGCAGCGTGTCGTCGTTCTGTCGGCTGAAGGAGCCGTTGCGGCGACTGATGCTCAGAAGTGTCCTGACCAGGGACGCAAAGCGAAGTTCGGCGAAGTTTTCGGCATAAAAAAGAAGTTCGGCATAAAACAATCACGGCAGCTTTTTTTCAAGTGGCGTGTACGACGTTGATGACGAGTATTGCGTTCTCACGACCGACCACCTGATACAGACCTAAAAAGTTTACCAAATACAACTTCGGTGCCCACTAAACATCCTAGGCAGGAAAATAACAAGCTTATTTGCATATGCAACCGTACTTCATGAGTTCTTCAAAACATGAGTTCAATTTCAAAAGACTGAGGATGCGTAGTGTTACGTGAAATCGACTTCCTATAAACAAAATTTGCCGATTGCTTTACTTGTTTGCCACCTTTGCAGAGACGAGTTACTTCCAATTTCAAAGTTTATATTTCAGATAGTGTTCAGGTTCCCAGGCTGTAGAAAAAACAACCAACTTCCTCCCTGCTTGGGGTGTTAGCACAAAACACGAATATCAGACAGTTTGTTTTTTTGCACCGTTTTTGAAGATTTTCAAGGTTTTCCTCTTCCCTCCCCTAAGTGATTTCGCCCTTAAATAGAACATTCGCAGAGATACGGCCAGTGCGTTACTTGTTGAAACTTCGGCGAGCTAGATCGAACACAAAGTAACACCATCGACTTTTACAAACAGCGATTAAGTTTCAGCATATTTCGCGATCTAAAGTTTCAACAACTCTCAAAGCGTCGCTTGTTTCCCGTGCCGCCCACGTCCCAAGGCCAATGAAAGCTGTTGCAGTTCTCTACTGGAAGCGATGGAAAAGCAAGAAGACGCAATTCGCGGTTTCATGTACATCGTTGTCTTCACGTCAAGTTATCAACAAGAAGCAGCCAGCGAAAAACGTCTTGGTCCGATTTTATTGGTTCTGTCTGCGTCCGCACCAGCGCCCAAGAAAAGCATTTGCACTCATCAAAATCATGGCGCAACCACACGTTTTGTTTGCATGCTCTTAACATCAGGTGTTTCGTTCTTCTGAGGTCAATATTTGCACTTACTTCGACCAAGTGTGCGTCGCGAAACCTTTTTATTGGATTCCGATAACAAGAACGGTTTCAGAGCTTCTTATCGTAAGCATGGAGGAAAAACCAATGCACTTACGGACGGCCCACGCAGTAACAGTAGTGATAATACAAGCTGCAGAAGGCAATGTTACAACGCAATCCTATAACTGTCACGGCAGGTATTTGATTTGAAAAGTCGTACTTCGGCGGATGCTGGTACCTTTAACAAGGTCAAACTTTAAAAGTTGTGAAGATTTGAAAAGGGAATATTAAGATCTGCTCTTTCGATTTTCTTCGTTTTTTCAAAGCTACATTCGACTTAGTGAAACGATTGTAATTTCAATATTCCCATTCAAAATCTTGGTCGAACCGGTTGAAACCAGTTTGCCACTCAGCATCTTGAACGAGCCAATATAGATTTTCTACTGTCATGAAACTGCGTGTGCACAAATTAAAAAAAAACATGTGATCAGTAACGTCGATCGCGACCCCCTCCAACCGCTGTCTGCCCAGCACTTTATCCACACACTTTCCGCTTCTGTTTACCTGATGTCCAGCAGACGCCTCAGCGGCGTTCGAGGGATGGGCGGCAAGTTTTTTGGTGGCTGCCACGACGACCGAGGTTCCGCCATGCTTTCGTCCGGGAGAGCCTGTCTTCGTTGCATGAGCTCGATTCTGCTGAACCTGAACGGAACGCAGTGCAGAGAAAGTGAGCGTGGAGCAGTTCAGGCGACGTGACAGGAAGCTGTACGTCGCGGCGTTGATCAAGTCACAGATATGAATATAACGGGGCCTGCTGCCGATCAAGCGTTACTTGAAATGGATTGGAAAGAACCTGACTTGCGCAAATGGTTTCAACTGGTTTGGTGTGTTATTGCGCAAATGGTTTCAACTGGTTTGGTGCGTTATTGCGCAAATGGTTTCAACTGGTTTGGTGTGTTATTGCGAAACAGCTTTTCCCACCTTTCTCTGACCATGTACCCCTAAAATTATAAATATATTTAACAATAAGCACTTTGAGTGATTTTTGAAAATAGCATTCACTGATATACGTATAAATATTTTGAAATAAATTACAGTAAACATAAATAGGCTTTTCTCTTATATTGCCAACCTTACATGTACCCCTAGGCCTAGTGGTACATGTACCCNAGGGTGGGAAACCCTGTTGTAAAGGGGTCTCGTCTGATGGATTTTGAACAAGACTAAGCACAGCATTTCAAAGCATTCCACATTGCTGCACACAACAAATCAAAACATTAACCGATAAAGTTAGTCGACAGTGATCACAGTGGAGAAAATGTATCGCACATGGTTTAATACTATCAGTCAGCCAAGATGTGATTATATCAAGCAGTTCCTAAATGAAATGCTTCAAGCAATGGTTAGCNTTTCCGATACGCAGCAGATTACACAAAATCGGTAAAAATTTTGCTAAATCGCCCCAACTGTAATATCTAAGATACGACTTTTCTCCGACGCACAGGTTTTTCCAGAAATCGTTTAAAAGGAAAATGATAGAAAGCGGTAATATCTGATAATAAACATAATTTTTTATTATTACGAACTGTACCATCCATGGGATCCAGACTACTACATGATTAAAAGAAATCAAACTAACGTACACAACCCGCGGTTTTTGGCTTCTTTGTAGGTTCTTCAATTTCGCAAAGTTTAAAAACGTCACACGCATGTACGACTTTACTAGCTGCAAAAGTACGCGAAATGCATCTTGTTTCAAAATACAACCGCCAAGTCGTGAGCCGCCTTCCGTTTACAAAATCACAGCCATTGCGTTCCACAGTTAATGCAAACCACAAACAGAGCATATTCAAATTCATCCGGAATTGCAACAATATTCAAATACACGACTGTCAGCGGAAAATCTTAACATCTTACCCGGAAGCACATGCGGATGCACAGGAACTCCTTTTTATGTTAAGATGAACGCTTTTTGTGTTAGTAAAATCAGTTACTTTAGTCAACGCACCATCGAATTCAAGTTATTTACTACTTTGTGTATGAACAAAAAACGAACAAGCAAAACAGCAAACAAACCAAGGCAAACACGCATTAGGAAGAAAAAGGACATTAACGGTCACAGCACTCGAAAAATTGTTTTCTGGCCAACAGCACATTCTGCGCAAAACCGACGAAAACTCGAGCATTTACGAAGCTATAAAATCTTCGACATACATCATGCCACCAACAAGGGTGGCCAGTAAAACCACGTCCGGCAAAAGTTTCACAATGCAGCAGCGATTAAAAAAACAAAGCAGAAGCGTCTTTTGCGCAATTGCAGGCTGTGTCCGTGTTCGTTACTTTAGCAACGCCTGCAACGGACCTGAGTAACGTGAAGGCGCACCCACGGCAAACGTGCTCGGAAAAATCGCCCTAGTTCACTGCAGAATACAATATCTTCCGGCCAAACGACGAGTGTCAGCTCTATAACAACAAAAAGCAACGCCATGCTACAACTTACAGCTTTTGCAGTTCGCTCAGCGTTCTGGGTCGCAGCACGGACGGCGGCTTTTGTTTCCAGGGCGTCAGAACCGGTTTCAGGCAAAACTGACTGGATTTCCGCGTCCGGCACACGTCGGATTTTTCCAGACTTGATAAACGTTTTCTTCCTGTGCCGAGTTCCGCCGACAACTTCGGCGTTTTGCACGTACGGCGTGGTCAGCGATGGATCGACAACAGGCCCGTCGAGTCCCAGAACGACTTTCAGCGCGGTTTTGTCACCCGTGTTCACTTTTCGCTGCGTGGGCATGCCGTCTGGGGCGCCCCGGGATATCACCTTGTCATCGGATGCATCGTCGTCGTGGTAACGGAAGACGAAGCTGACCTCATTCGCCTCAATACCGCGTCCGTTTTCCACCGGGCGAAACGCGTCAGCGGGCGCCGGCTCAAGGTCGTCGAGGTCCGGCGAAGACGGCCGCGAAGCCCGGGCAGCTTGTCGCACGGAACTGGACGCGGGGTCGCGTTTTCCCGGATCGCCCAAGTCTTTCGTCGAGATCGCGTTCGGGGGAGCGCGCCGCGCGTCTTTTGAAAGACGGTCGCTGCGCGCGTCAGCGCCTGGCGGTGACGTCGTTGGCGAAGACCCCCCAGACTTTCGGGCGGAACTGAAGCGAAGCGCTTCGTTGGCGACGTCCGCCCGGCCGTTTTGCAACCCCTGTTGCTGGGCAACGAGCGACGCCAATTCTTTGCCGAAATCGTCCTCGGAACTCGTGTCGTCGCTTTCGTCATCGTCTCGTCGCTCGCGGCCGCCGGAGATGACATCACTGCACTGCGAACCTCTCTCGCAGAGCAGCCGGTCAGGGGGGTCAGGGGAACGCGACCTGCGTTGCTTGCTTTGGCGGTTCGCTGCGTCGCGACCGTTGCCAGGCGACGATCCCTCCGCGGCGGGATGTGAATCGGACATCAAAGAAAACCGCGAGATGCGCCGCTCGGCTTCCTGGCTTGGGGAGGGGCTGTTAGGGATCCCATCTGTGTCAGCGTTGATCGTGCGTGGCAGATCGTAGCGCTCGTCGGAGCTGTCCTCGCGCGGTTCGCCAAAAACCGTGTCAGGGCCCGTTTCAGGGTCGGAACCATTCCCCCCCGAATTGCTTTCAGCGCGTTTGCGCCCCGAACCGGGCGACTTCTCGCGGTGTCCCACGACCTGGTCCACCGCACGCAGGTGTTGGCCGCGCTTGTCTGTAGCAGCGGCTGACGGATGGCGTCCTTCCCGGGCCGCAATCCGGTCGTCTTGGTATTTACGGCGGGCCGATTCCGGACCAGAGTGGTTTTCGCTTTCGTAAGATCGGTCGTCACGGCCAAATCGGCCCTGAGGTTCCGTTTCAGGAGGGCGCTCGGTCGCGACCTGTCGTGACTGGCCATGCCCGCGCTCTAGTGAAGTCGAATTATCGTCAAGTGCGCCGCTTAGCAGGGCGTTCGCTCGTACCGTATGATGCGCCGCTACTGGGGGTGTCGGCGTTCCCGGTTCGTCGTCTTGGTCGAACTGCGTCGCGTTTCTCTGTCGTCTGAAAAAGACACGAAGGGTTCAAAGTGACGGAAATAAAATAAAATATGACGCTGAAAACTTGTGACGCGGAGTCAAAGATCGTTTAAGTTGCGATTAAAACTACGTTGCCTGAAATGTACGCTGAGCAGCCTTTCTGTTTTTTTTCTGAACCAAATAATGGCAAATCTTGCTTGTCGAAAAAAAGATTTTTTAACGTTTTCACAAAACACACGCCACATAACGCGCATAACGGTAATATTAATATTGAGATAGAGATAAGGCGCCATGCGAAAATGCCTTGTTTTACAAAATTAGAATACCTGCTGCACAACGATTTAAGGCATATGCAGTTGTCCAACAAAACAGCGCAGCGTGTAAATCAGATTCAACAAAAAAATCCGTTTTTTTCTTAAAAAAACACCAAAAATGAGCCACACCGTGTTGCCCATGCGACATCATCAAGTGCCCACTTTGAAACGAAGCGTTTTTTTGTGTTGGGGGCTTCTGCAAACGTAACTGGATTCGTCGCACAGCGCACGAGGCCTTATTGGCGGAATAGCTACGCGCTGTTGCGTCTGTCAGAACCGTTTATCAAAACATGAAACGCACGATTTCTTCGACACAGACGCTAACTACAACAGCGCTAACTAGTGCGAAAAAAGAGCACGAGAAGAATTTTATTAGCTGCTGCTGTTTGCGCATATTCCAGGCGTGACTTAGTTCTGCGATATTCGAAAAGCACGCGCGGGGTACGTTTAAACGAAAACTGCGCTGATGAGGCATACGTGTAACCAAGGCAAGCCACAATTAATAAAAGTGAGAAAGCTCATCGGCTGCCTGAAGGCGAAAGGCTTTTGGGCAGGTGGCAGAAGGGCCGGTTGAAGAGGCAATTGTGTATAAAGTGTTTGGCCAACACGGAGATCCCGAGAGCCTGGATGCGGTTTGTTTGATTTTGAGCTAAGCCCACCCGCTCGAGTGGTCTCTTTCACAGTCCGTGGCTATTCGAAGAGGCTTGCCAGTCAGTCACGCTTGTACGTGCCGCGATGACGCCGGAAACACAGCGGAATATCACGGAAGTATTTCTCGGAGCAGGACTAACGCAATCGCGCGCTAAGCGTTTCATTTAAAATATTGGGTGGGTGCGATTAGAGGCACCTGCAAACCCGCGATTCCACTATTTAATACAACCTTAAAGGCTGTTAAGCAACACTGACTTTAGTGCAGAAGCCGTTGAAAACGCTCCGTTTGCTATTTTTTGAGGTTTTATGATTGAAAAACCTTTCACGCCCCAAAACCTCTGTTTAATTACTTCTGGCGTGGTTTCCACCAAGCAGGATTGTTTTCGCGACTTTTTATCTCGAAAGGTAATCAAAGGCGACTACCATCAGAACAATAATGTACACGATTGTAAAAATTGATACTCAAAAGTTTTAGCAGAAACAGTTTGCTTTATCAAAACTGACAAACGTAATTTCAGAGCAATTTTTAAACTAAACGCTTTCCACACGATTCTATACAGAAAGCTCCTGACAAATACTCACCTGTGCAACTCGCTCAAGGTCGAGTCATTCGAGTCGCTCCTTTCGCGTTCCGTAAAACCCGAGTCACCATTTCTGCTGCTTGCGTCTGGTTTCGAGATCAGATCAAACCTTGGTCTGTAATCGTCGCCAGTCCTGCTGCCTGCTTCCGAAGCAAGGGTTTCAGGGTGGGTTTCAGGAAAATTAGACTCGGTGTTAGTTGGGTGTGCGGGTGCGTGCTGCTGCTGGGGCGGGTTGCGAAAGCTACGCGGGATGAACGACATGCTGCTAGCTTGCGACGAGGGCCGACCGTGAGAGTCTAAAAGCGGAACGTGGCAACTAGCGGGCGAGGAGGCATGCACAGACGGCGTCCGCGCATTCCGTTTCTGTTTTCGAAGCGCAGATCGCCTGCCTGGGAAAAGCGCAGCGGCAGGGTCCGCGTCAATGAAGTCTGACGCGGCAAGCGAGGGTAGGCAGCGAAAAGGCGCGAGAGCGAGAAAAAAGGAAACAAAAGTTTCGTATGAAGACTTTTGCAGCTAGTCAAATCAAGCAGTACACAAACAATTACGCAATACAGTTTCGGTACAATTTCAAACACACGCCGGTTATTTCATAGCAAAGCAACGCGGGGCATGCGACATGCTTTGTACTTCTTAAATTAAAATGAACGAAAGTCCCAGTGAATTTTGTTTGGTGTTAATGATAAATTTCGTTTGGTGTTAAACCATGCAACTACGACTATTTGACTGGTTACCGAATCAACAAACGGTTCTACTCAGACACGACAGCGCCCGCGTATACAGACAGACAATGCACGCCACTCCAACAACAATACACGGGTAGTGTCATTGTTGGGATGTTGCCACAAAGGCACAAGTTGTCACATCAACCAAAGAGGGCTGTGTTTCGGCGATCTTTCACTACATGGCCAAGACACGGGGCTTAACGTCACGAGCCATACAAACGACGAAATCCAGTACAAAAGATGCGCTAACAGCACCAGCAGTAAACTAAACAATGCTGCTTTCATAAACATTTACCCGTGTGGCAAACATTTTTGCTGTGTATATACATTTCGCCCAGAAACGAGTCGAATAAATCAACGTTTCACGATTTTACCGTTGACGTCTGTCTGTTGTTAACTTTCAACGACTTCAGCATGTAAGCAATCCATGCCTGTACGTTTGTAACCCACATAATACGAGGGATACGCGCGTTCAGAAATCTGTGCCACAAACGATTTCCCATGCACTGCAGGAAAACACCACAACGGGTGTTTGCTCAGCGCTTCGCAGTGGCAACACAAAACTTCCTCCGTTGCATTAGACGACACCCACAATCGCAATCAAACAACGAAAATCGGCGCAGTTACAGGAGTACAAGCTATAGTTGCTGTACTTCCTTGCTTGTGTGCTCGTATTGGGCTTGTGTTGCAGTTGAGGGTCCATTGAAAGCAAAAACTACTGTCGACGACAGCACAGCACCTCCACAAAAGCAGCAAGCTGTTCAGCGCTTGCAGGCGGCTTGTCACTGCTTGCGCATCGTCCAAACAAGATCCGGTTAAGAAATGTAGATTGGCCGACGTACTTGCTTTGCTTAACAATCGATCTAATGGTGTCAGAGAACGCCAACAGCACTCACGCATTTCAGTCGGAAAACTTTTCAAACGAGCAAAATGTAAAAAAAATTATCTAACGAAAATCGAAGGTATTTTAGCATCGGGCTGAATGAAAAGAAGTATTTTTTGTCTGAAACAAGGGCGATTTACAACTAAGAATACGCTGATTTTGGCAGAAACGGATCCAATTCTTGGCGTTCTCCGACAAATCCCTTTCATTTTAGCCTAGATTAGACGTTTGCGGCATGCGAGTAAAAGAGGTGCCTTGCTGTTAGTTGGGAATATGTGCTTACGCGTTGATCATTGTAAAAATAACCTTACCTTCAAACGACGCATCAGAACTGGACTGCGACGGCACATTGTAGTGAACGACATGTTTCTGCGGCCCGTCCACCAAGATGGACTGCGCCTCGGTCGGCCCGCTCCTCCGCGTAGAGTTTCCCGCGACCAGGCCTTGTCCACCGTGATGAGACAAACTGTCAGCGTGAGCACTTGCCTGCCCCGTCTCTGGATCGAACGCTTGCCCCCCGGGCGTGGTCCTACCCCGCTTCCCCGGGAAGGCGTTCGGCTTGTCCGCGCCGCTTTCGCGGCTCTTCCCGCTTATGTGCCGCTTTTGCTTTTTCGCTTTGCTCGAAGAATTCGAAACGCGATTCGGAAGCGACGGCAAGTGACTGGACGCGTTCGAGTCCAGGGACTGTTTCAAGGCCGCGTTCCGCCCCGACGTCAAGGCGTCGGGCTCTTCGGGCGTCGACGACGACATGTTGAAAAGCGGCGAGCGGCCGTAGCGCTCGGCGATCTCGCGCGACTGCATGTTCGGTAAGCTTCCGCCCCAGTTGGTCGAAAACTGGTGGTTGTCGTCTGGTATGCTGTCGTTGTCCGAATATGGTTTGTGCAGGTCGCCCTGTCTGGGACGGATCGGGGGCAAGACCTTGTAGGTGTACATCGCCGGCTTTCCAGGCAAGACGAAGATTTCCGGCAAGATGCTCTGCAAGGAAAAACAACCTGTCACACTCTATATCGAAGAAAGCGAAGGAGACGCCCCTGGGAGAGTTGTCAGCGACTTGCCTGTGGTGGTAGGAAGTGCTTTACTTTCAGCTGCAGCTCCTGCTTTTGCCGAACCTGGTAAACGGCAAACAAAAACCAGTCAGAAAATCACCATGTCAATTTTGTTTTTCTGCTAAAAAACTTCCGTTTTGTCAAGTGCTAAGTAAAAACCTTGGTAAAAGTCACGAAATTTAAAGCAAGAAAGCACAGGAAATGTAAAGCACGTTTGTTCTGTTAGCAGGATATTTATCACTGTTGAAAAGCATCTGAACAAAAACAATGTAACCAGATATCGGGGTCGCACTGCTGATCGACAGAAAACACTTGAGAGAAAATGAAACTGGCTGAAGACAAGACATTGTAATAACGGTTTACCAAAGCGAGGCAGCGTCCAACATGCTTCAAAAACACGAACTCGTCAGCGAAGAAGCTTTGGCCCAACTGCTCCTCGATCTCTTTTCGCAATGCTGCTATCGGCGTCTCCGGCAAAACCCTAAAACGTATAGGTATTTGCTTGAGACAACAATAGGAGCACGAGTGCTGATAGCATGCATTTTCAAATTTATGTTCATTCAGGGCAAAAGAAAGAACGGAAACTGCACACTGTAAAAGACACACTGATGTTTGGTTTACAAAAGCTTAAACTATTGACTGCAAACTTATAAGTATAAGTAAACCTTACAAGTTTTTTGTAAAATTCTGAGCACCAAGTCATGGACTAACATGGAGGGCACAAAAAGGTATTTCAGCAATAGTCAATCGCATATCTATCGAAAAGAATACCTTTACAGCCAAGATTCAAACACTATGATCTTACCAGATTACATATTTTACCTAACGAGCAGGCATCATCATCTCATTTGCAAATAGAGAAGTCAGTCAAATAATATGAAGAAACTGGCATCACTACATCTATCATCATTACATCTAATCTAACTTTTCGGTTAAATTAAACAAAATCTTTGGTGGTGAAACACATACTCTTTGCTGCATTTAAAAAGCCTCACATTTTTTCATTGACTAAAATGTTGTTTCCTTACCAAAACGCTATGGGTCTAGGTAAAAAGTATTTCCAACAGCATTTGTGTTTTTAAAATAGATTAAGAGTCAAAATATTGTATAATCAACTTTGAAATAAATTCCTGATTTAGAGCAATGTCTGTTTGCTCCATATCTAGTTTAAACCAAGACAACATACTTATCAAAAACATAAGAGTGGGTATTGGGTAATGATATTTTCATCCCAAACCCTTGGAGTTCCTGGAAAATACTGCATTAGGTTTCAAAATCGCTTTTAACAAGTAGCAAGCATTTGCTTCTTCAGTTTCAAATATACTTGTTGAAACAAAGCCAGAGTTTCAGATAATGAAATTGTTTGGGTAGTTTAAAACTGATAAAAAAATTCTTTCATATTATGAAGGTGTACTATGAATAAGACAATGAAATAAAAGCTAAATAACTATACGGAGTAGCCTAAACTGATTTTGCAACCCAGTGAATCAATTGTATTTTCATCATAAACAGTGAGCACGTATTTGATATTTCCAAACATAAAGCCAATGACTGTCCAATTTTTTTACCAACTTCAGTTTAACGCACTGATGGTTCATACCACACCAGATGCAGCTAAATTATGTTTGTAACAACCCTAAAAAGGTCCCAAATAAAATTGAGAACTTTCAATTAATGTCAGAAATGAGATGTTGTAATAGTTAGGTTTCTTTCACAGGCTACATTTTTTATAGGAAGAAATGCAGGGATCCATTGGCATTGCAAATCAATTGTATCAGTGTTTTCAACTGACATCAGCATCAAGTTAATAAAATTGACAGCACAAACTGTATAAATTCATGATACTTCACAATGGAAGTATAAAATAAGTTAGTGAAACAAGTTTTTTCACGAAGGCACTTCATTTCAAATTGGTGCATCTCTATCTAATAGTTCCAAATGACACTTTTCAAACCTAGTTGAAAGCACATCATTGTATCTTACCGTACAAATCCAACAGAAAAGGTGTCTCCAATGATCTTATGGCTTGCATAATTTAACCTTTCCACCCAGTGTTCCATGGGAACAATAGAAATATGTAAATCAACAAGCTGAAATACAAAAAGCAACACTAGCCTTGTATCGTATGCACCTAAATTCTTATTTGTTTCAAATCTAAAACAGCTCAAACATGTTTGCAACTTGTACTTCACTCTATTCTTTCACTCAAGAATGGCATTGTGTCTCAAGGTAAGATTGCTGCTAACAAGCAACCGCATCTCACTCTGCATGTCATCAAAGGTGTAAATTAGTGGTTTTCAAACTGGGGGTCGTGACCCCCATGGGGGTTGTTTGCCTTTTTGTAGGGCCGTGAGAGCTTTTAATAAAAATATAAATGATTATTTCTATATCTTAAATATGGAACCACTTTTTGTTGCAGCCAAAATAATAGAACCACCTGCCAAAAATGATAGCCTACTTTTAAGTGTGATTATGACCAATACAAAATTTTGAGCATGATTATGACCATTAAAGTACTGTTGCATTTGGCAACGTACAAATGATTTTGTGATATAAGAATGTGCTGTGTCTCTAAATTAGATATCTGATTACAGTGGCTAACTTGGGAGTTATTCTAGTTTTCAATGCGTTGTGCTACGGAGTGATTTGTATGCAGCATGGGTCTCTCTCACTGATGCTGCCATGTGCATGAATTTAATAAATGAGTCGTTGTTCAATACGGTTATATCATACATTATTTTTTAGTCATTGTGATTTTCTATTGTGCAAACACAACTGCATTACATATGCCTGACTAGAAATTTTCAGGAGGGGGTTGTTAGGTTAAATTGGGTTGCAAGATGGATTGCTACATGTAAAAGGTTGAAAACCACTGGTGTAAATCTTCTAATATACTAATGTATGCACAATATACAATATTTCTTAATAGCATTCTTATCAAACTGGATCATTGCAAATTTAGAAAAGCTTTGCTTCATACTGTTTACTGAGACAAATTAAGACAAAGGTATATGAAAACCATAGAGCAAACCTTACATTGCTTGATGAAGGACGCTGTTCCATAAACTTTGATCTTTCACTCATGTTCAAATATTTATTGTTTATGGTATGATTGCAGCAACAAATTGAAACATTCAGATGCTTTCAGATAGCATTTTTGTATGAGGTGCATAATATGAAGGTGGACCCTTTGATGCAAGCAAATATAAGCTTTATGCAAGCTATAGCCTAAATTAAAAAATTATGTTTTAGATTCAGAATAGTCTTGACTTTTCATTGCAGCTGAGCTGAAGGAAATACTTTTAGTATCAATCATGTTTAGTTTGACAGCTCCGTAAAATATGCCAATTTATTTGACTTGAGCATGCTATTATAGTACAACACTTCACTACAATACTAATAGCAAATTCATCTTCTATCATTTTAAGCTCTGGTGCATTAGGTATAAGGAACCTAATCTATTGCTTTCTTAAGCTTACAAAGTTTAAGTTTAAATTAACCCTAAAACAGTTTTCTTAATTCAAACATTTTAATCATGGTAGAACATAGCACATTGCTACAATACTTCATGAAATTTCACAGATTCAAAGCAAATATGTTGTTTATGTGCACACTGCATATCTGATGATGCTAAAATGACGTAGCAAAAAACTTAAGTAAATTTTAAATGGAATGAAAATCATACCACTTTAAATGAAAATCATACCACTAAATAAGAGTTACAAGATAAAACAAACAGAAAATACTCAACTTTAGAGTAGGTTTTTAAGTAAATATATGCACTTTGATCAACAAAGTTGCATTTATCTTCCTTTCCATAGAAGAACATTTGTTACATAATGTGTAAATTGAGGCAATAAAGTGACGCTAGTCAATCAAGCAAGAGATATAGTCTCATTTACACTAATCACTTTTATTTTTCACCAACTGACAAAAATTGCACTCATTGGTATTACACCTTGTCACAGACCAAAAACCCAGTTTGAGTAAATAAAGTCTAAGATCCAAAATTGACCACATCTTTTATTTTGAAAAGAATAAATATGATGTGAAATAGGCCAAAACACATACATGCAAATACCTAAGTTCAATTTTGTAAAGAAAAGTGAACAATGTTGAACGGAAAAAGATGTGAATTATTTCATTAACTTTGAGATACAAAATTAGGTAGACTTCATGTTTGGTACTGTTGATAGTCTAAATTCAACTCCTATAAGTAAAATATAATATATATAAAATAAACAAACATTTACATCACAGACAATATGACATGGTACAAAACTCATCCTTTGTTTTTAAAATTAATTACAATTATATGCACACATTGGAACAATAAGACAGATAATTTCATTCAAATGTCAACAGCTGTAAATAAAAAATCACTACTGAAAACAGTGCATCGGGATTAGTTAAATCATAACCACATTTTTATCATGATTACATATTAGCATATACTAGACCTAAATATTTCTTAATGATAATCCCAAGACATTTTTAGACATAAGTTAAACTTGCTACGTTAATGTTTTTCCATTGTCGCATGCTTGATGCTGACTTCACAATTCGTGTCCTTCTTAATATAAACAGTTAAATAATTTTTTTGGTGCAACTATCCAAGACTTCTACTTTAGCAACAGTAAGTAACCTACAATTTAAAATAATCAATCTGTACCAGGTTTTTCACCAATGGGGCATGGGCGAGCTAAAGCCTCCCCAAACATACAAGTTCACCAAGACCCACCCAGTCTCTATTTCTTTATTAGACCATTATACTTTTTTATGAATCAATGGTCATCTGGTGATAGGCCTGGCCTGCACTGTAGTTCATCAAAAGGGATCAAAATTATTTTATTGATGAAGACTAAAATTATTCTAAATACTAAAATACGCTATCTCAAGCTGCTTATATTTACATTAATTATTATATTAATATATTAGGCTACTACAGAGTAGAACACTTCCAAACAAACAGTTCTAGGCCTGGCAGCATAACTACTGCCAGTCTACATGAAATTGCGTAGCGGTAGATCGAAAACCCATTATTCTCCTGCCCAGCTATCAGCACACGCTCGCAGCAGTATGCTACAGTGTAGGCCGGGCATCTCGCACAGCTTGATTTCTTGCAGAGAATGCACCGCTTATGCAACAAACCGTTGCCTATCGCAACAGTGCAACAGCTTCAAAATTTCATGGTAACTGGCGTGTTGCAGCATCTACGGGTGCGCAGTGCGCACTGTGCAGTTGTGCACATACAGTACTTTAGCCTGGCAACGTAAATTTTCTATTTCAGAAACCTGCAAATAGCTTTACCAAATACAGTATTTAGGGATTAGTCAATCCATACCTGAAGCGACACTTTCAAGCCTTAAAAACTTTTCTTTTACAACAGGCACTACAGAGTGAACACAATTTTATTCTTGGATCTCCTGTTTGGAGTCGAGACAATTTTTCTCTAATGTTTTCTTTCTTGTTGTTCTCTACTACCACTTAGCGGGAACACGCTTTTTGAGGAAAAACTCGCATTTCTTCTACCAATGGTATGTAGCAGGTAGTCAAGGCATTTGATGCCTCGATTCGAGCAATTTCTGTCTTGATTCGAAAACCTCCTATGCTGTCGCCGACCTTGACAGCATGTCGTGCGGTCGGTACAACCTTTTTCAAGAACCTGTGTTCGATATCATCTAATGCAGTGTTTTTCAACCTTTTTGATGTCGCGGCCCACTTTTCGCCGAAACTTTTATTTTGGGCCCAGTTCACGAAAAATTTGTTTCAGAACTCATGACTAGGCATACCAATGACTTTTTTCAAAAAATATTTAAGTTATCTCGGAACATTTCGCGACCCACCTGAAGGAGTTTTGCGGCCCACGGGTTGAGAAGCGCTGATGTAATGCAGGGGTCTCAAACT
>JGI24158J21664_10006114_pt1 | contig 15823 bp, 7 predicted proteins | sample Ectturendosymbi3_FD_21664 | JGI IMG/M metagenome (IMG submission 21664)
ATCAACACCTACTGAGGCCGGTAAAATCAGCTGTTTTGGCCGATACAGATATATCGGCAAGACCCAAATATTGGCCGATTATACCGATATATTGGTCTATCTCTACTTTAGAGGATTTGAACAGCTCTCCAACTCAATCAGGCTGAACATGTTGGCGTCAAAATTTTGGCATTTGCAGGACATACAGGGTTGAGGATTTTTTTATACCAACTATGTACAGTAGAAAGCCTTTGCTGCGGTATTTTGTAGCATACTATTTAGCACAATTGTTGAAAATCATTTTATGCACGGCTCTTGCTTTGTTAGATGCTGTGAGTGCCACATACACTCATCCAGAAAGTGGTGTGAAATACAGCTGGTCTGTTGAAAAACAAATGTGGATATCAGAAAGTGGAGAAATGCTGTATCCATCCAATTCTTGGGACTATTCACAAAAGTGAGTTACAAAATGAAGTCCTGGAGTCTAACATCGCCCTTTTTCTAAGCTGCTTTGATGCAAAGTTTTTATTGTAATTCGGTTTTATTTGTTTCTTGACATTGGGTAAGGTGAAGGTAGCGTTACAGTTACTTTACAGGTGTCAAGGACAGTGGACACTATAAGCCTGTAGTTATGCATTCAACCTAAAGTTTTTCCTGAGGCTTTTATTGGACAGCTTCATAAGGCTAGCTACTAGACAAAAACGAGGTTCGTCAGCAACAATCTAGGCAGCAAGTCGAAACTCGCAACCTTAGCTATCAAACTGAAGTGCTCTAGCCACTTTTTAAGTATTGTAAGGTTGAGTTGGGGTGTATATGTATACCTGCAAAAAGCATATGAAGCGGCTTTTCCACTTTAACCTCAGCATGTACACCTTTTATCTCAACGGAATCTTTTCAACACAGCTCGTTACTAATCACCACCCAGTCTGGGAAGTGTTGTGCTGAGTCGGAGTGTTTTCACGCACTATCTTACTCCGCGATACCAGAGCCACGACTCTAGTCGAGGACATCCAGGCAACATCGCTTGGCTTTTTCTACCAGTTCATGGTACTTTTGTTTGAACGAAATATTCCAGTAATTCTCAACTTTGAAAAAATCGCCATTTACTTTTTGTTTTCTCGTCGTTGGAGTAGAAACACTCCGGACGGTCTCCCATCAAAAGCGCATGAAGTGAATTATAGTCTTTTCACGTGTAGCTAGCTGGTGTTCGAGACTGTTGACACTTCTTATACGTGCCCCTCTGTCCACAACGGCGGCCGTTGGTAACGCGCGCACGGTGACTGATGTGCAATACCTTCGCTCATTCCAAGCGGGTAGCCAGAAACTTTGATAGGGAGGGCAAGCAACAGCCGAGTCTCTAACACTGAAATATTTAATGCCCTTGCTCTAGTGTCATCCTTCAAACGTGAATTTTTGTCTGGCGCTTTTTCTGGAACATTTGTGCTCAGGTTCAAGCCGGCAAATGAAAAGTTGAGTTTAATTGAATTGACAAGGTTTTAAAAGTTTATTTTCGGTAAAGTTCCAAGCTTTCACTTTGGATCAAAACCACCATTTGCTCGTAAAACTTTCCTGCGAAAGCGTTTGTGAAACTCTCAATGCTACACGTGCACTACGTAGAGTATGGTTTTTGCAGCCAATAATGCAGTTGAGCAACAGGTCATAACGATTGCGCTTCTTACACTAACACGCCCTTGATGTGCACCAACACACGTTCAATCGAAGCCGAATAGCGACTTTACTCTAAGACACCGACGTCCGAAATAACCTTCTACAAACCTTGCGCGCATACAGGACGTGATTCCTGTTGTCGTCCAGTTCTTGAGCAACTAATTGACTTATGCAGCCGAGACGCGTAAACGCTTGACAAGGGATGCACAACCTGCGGCCTTCGATCATAATTTATGCGGCCGTGCCCGTACANATGTAATTTAAAATATAAATTGTTTGGGCTGAGCATCATTAAAAACTCTTTGTCTACTGTATGAGGATACTTAGTAGAAAGACGGCCAAACAAACATGTGGAAGGAGCCGGTCATTGTCGGTGGAGCCGGAGCTATGTTTAAATATTAGCTGGAGCCGGAGCTGCTGGTTAATTTAGCAGCTCCGGCTCCGGATCCCTTCTGTGCACTGACAGTTGCTATGGTTCGCCCATGCTGCGGGACTAATTAATTTGATCGAAATACGCGGCGAAATCCGAGGGTCTGTTCTACAAGGGATTAAGATCACAATGCGTTTTTATTTCAAGTTGGGACTTGTTCTAGTCACATCAGACTGTGGAATTACTGCCGAATGTGGTGTGGATAAGTCAGTCAACACCAGCGCAGCGCATGTTTGCACATTTTTCGAAACTATGTCCTTGTGCAGAAACGCAAAATGTGACGCTTACACATTTTTGTGGCACACACAGTCACAATCGGCGAGCAGAAGATCAGTCCGGAGTCGGATTTTTTTAAGAGTTTTTACCGACCCCGACTACTCTCGACTAGGGCTTCGCAAACTTTTTTGTTCTGCGACCCACTTTTTAAAAGTTTTTTTTCAATGCGACCCCCTTGATAGAAAGCCTAGATGTTAATGATACGTGTAAACATCCCATTACAAATCTCAAGAGTAATTTTTGTCTATGGCGAAATCATGCAAATACACACAATCCACGAATGTAACTATACAGTAATGAAACTACCACGTAATGGAAATAGTAAGGCGAAAAATATTAACAGAAAAACAATTCAGTTAATAGAAGCTATCAAGCACAACTAACGGGATGGGTGCACTTGATGATTTTTACACAGACCACCCATTCATAGATTGATACAAGACAACACAGGACGAAGGAGATTCTCAACATTTTTCAAAAATAATTAGTTTTTGGACTTGATGATTATCAATTTTGAGAATGCCGCTACTCGGAAATATGTTGCGCAAAAGGCTAAGGGTTGATAATTGGCTAGATCAGAAATGACTAGGCATTATTTCCTGTTCTTATCAAAAAATGACATGAACTCTGTTTTTAACATTCCAAACTTTGTCGTTTATTAACTCCGCAAACTCATCCTCGGCATAGCAGGTGTGTTGCCTCCTCAAATTTCAATTAAGTATGATTTGTGATTCCATCTTTTCATGATTCAAAGTCCACAGCCTACTTCTAAAACTGTGCATATCGCTTTCAACTTTAGTCTAAAACTACTGAGTGTGTTCTCAAAGCAGTTAGCGTAACCCTTAGAAGACTAGAGCATGAGTTCTAAACACAAGCATGCCTTCGTGTCGGAATGAATGCAATGAGGTCAATATTGGTCAGCACGTTTAAAACAATCATGACGTAACAACGCACAACTTGTTGTGCTTGGTTAATAATTATATCATTCATAGCTCAGACAGACATCCTAGTAAACAACTGACAGAGAATGAAGCACGGTATTGCCCATAAAAATGAAATAGAAATAGATTCACGGCAGCCTACTTTTAATTTTCTTGTAGAGATTACAAAAACCTTTATCTGAGTTGTCAAGCCAATTTGTTTCGCGACCAAATTTGGGGTCGCGACCCATGGTTTGAGAATCCTTGCTCTGGACGAGACCAAACTCGTCCTTCCGACTACGCAGGCCTGGTAGTGGTAGCAGTGTTTGAGATTAGTTCAAAATATGTTGGAATAACACGCTCACTTGCTACAAGAAGGACACTAGGCTGTCTAGGCATACCGAAATTGTTAAAGTGTATTAACATAACACAGCCGGAGCCGTGTGATAAAAAACACAGCTCCGGAGCCGGAGCCATGCTTACGAAAACAGAGAGCTCCTTAGCCGGAGCCATTTCATTTTCACAAGAGCTCCGCTGCCCTGGAAGCAGGTAGACTCAGTGTGTGGAAGCAGAACAGAAACAGTGTAAAAAGTAAAAATATTGAACTCACTGGTGGCCGTACTTCATAAAAATAAACGTATGCTGCTGGCAATAGCGAAAAAGTTGTGCAACCCTGCACTGAGTTTCAACGCGTTTAAAAAAATATTTGGATTTATGTCATTAAACGCTATGAAATGCGACTGCGGCAGCACTTTTGTCCACTACTTGCAATAGGCTTGTTAGATTTTGCTGCTAACTCTTCCCGTTGCAGCTGAATGTTTTCAAGCTTGCTGTAAGATAGTGGCAATTAACATTAGAAGATGAAAGTTGAAACATTTAAAAGGTTACGCACAGGTCGGACTCTGATTACTTGACAAGATTGATTTTGTTTCTCGCCGGCAAGGTAGGGAATGAAAACATATAGCTCCACATAATTGTGATTTAACCATCATGACACATGTTTAATCATCAAGTAAATATCTGGAATGAATGCTATTGTTGCTAAACATTAATTATGGCGTTACAAAGAAGACTTCGAAACTGGATTCCTAAGTTTGAGATTAAAATGTGTATCATCGCCATAGTTTTTAAACTGTATAAAAATATCTACGATATTCATTTAAGCAGGGTACGGCTGACACTGCAAACAAGGAGAAGTTATATTTGTAGCACGCCAGAGTTATCAGAGAGCAATTTTTGCGATGATCCTAAAACGAAGCTTACGTCACCGTTAGATGGGATACAGCAAGCTGATGCGCCAGACACAGTTGCGAAAATCGTTATTCCATTTTTCTACTTGGGGTTAGTGATTGCAAGCGGTTAGATACAAGTTTGTGCTTCATAATCACCAAATTCCACACGGAGCTTAAACCTCAGGTCAAGGTCAACCATGGTATGAATTCCGTAACACTTATTTACACCATACACGGTTGATTAATAATGGACAATTGGTATACCATACTGCTTTGATCAGGTTCGACGAAAAGCTCAAATAGGATAGGTTGTTCAAGCAGTTTCATTGATTTGCACAAGTATCTCATTGACTTGTACATCGAAGGCTTGATCAACCTGAAGATGCACAGTGAAACTTGTTAGAATTAGCGGGGAGGAGGCATTTCCCCCCTTGGTTACGCGCCGGGCTCATTCACGTGCGTTTCATGTATGTTTTTACCCAGAGTATACTAATGTAGATCAGGCATCGCTCAGTTGCGCAACTATAGAGGGAACAGTGGGCACCGCGAGAAGGCCTTACCACAGGCAGATTTATGCAAGAGAGACCCTGCATTTCATTGGGCGCTTTAGCGGACATGCACCCAGAGTGCGAACAGCAGCTGGTCTCTTGCCTACTAAGCCCACAACGATTCGTTGTGTAAGCAATGCCTAATTTAACAACACTGTAGTGTAGCTTTCTTTAGTAATTTTCAGAAATTAGTGACAAATCTAACAGACGTCTTGAGTTTGTTTCAAAACCGAGTTTAAAACTTGGACTTGTATAACCTTAAACTTACCACTGATTTCTGAAAGTGTTTGATGATGTATTCTATCAAGGCAGTACTATATTTTTAGTTAGACAATAATTCCTTACGTATCGCAAACTTTATCTTTTGACAAGTGTCGGAAATGTGTTTGCGTGATTTACGTCATCGTTGGTTTTCGCTCTCTTGTTTTTTTTCTATTTTTTGTCCGGTTTGCCAACCCAAGATAGAATCAATAGGTAAATAATTTAGTGGTACTCCCTGTTTGTAGAGTATGAAGCTCTGAAAAGGTTTGTTTAGTTGCGCAGATCCTGAAAAGGGAAACGCTCATTTATGGAATGCTGAGAAGCAGACGTGGGATGAAAAATCACAGACTTCTGAGAAACAAAAGAAAAAATCAAAGCCTCAAAAAAGATCGGCTTCTAAAGCTGGTAAGAGTTGATTTTGGTTTAGAAAGTGAAACTGTGAAAAGTAGATTTTCGAGAAGTGGTTAGGATTTTTATGTAAATACGAAAGGATTAGTTATTCATGTTGGAAGACATGGTGTATGCATATTCTTATGCAGGACGGCAGGTGTGGTACCAAAGCTTTGACTTTTGAGGCTAAGTATTGATACTAACTTGTGGTAAATGGTCCGATGAATTTTTGAGTTTAAAGCATTGAAATACTGTATCACGCTACCCACTGACAAGTACTATCGTGTTACATATTCGTCGTTTGTGGGTGCTGCGTGTTTACGTTAAATGTTATGATTAGATCTTATAAAGTATTTTATAAAGCAGGCTAGAGTGGAAATCAATATACCACCCACGACCTTCTGCTTAACTGACACTCCCAACCACAGGAAAGTGTTAAGTACTTAACTCCTCCACAAGCACTTCGTCTACAGGGTGGTCGAAAAAAGCGCCCTATTTTATTTTGATCTCATTTTTTACTCAAATGAAATTTTATGAAAATTTTTTCAGCAACCAAGAGCAGACTTATACGAAATTATGTCCTCCAATTGTGATAGACGTTGAAACAGTTTTAGTGTCCTGTAATAGTTGGTAATGTTCTATCCAGGCCCCTTTCTGGCGAGTAACTGCTCCAACACAGACGTTGATTGTCATTTTCGACCTCAAAGAAGTATGGCNCGATGATTCCATTTTTACCTATGGCNCACAACACAGTCACTTTCTCCTGTCTAAGTGGGCGATGGGTGTGCTCATGGGGCTGAGCCTGAAACCAGTAACGCATATTCTGCTTATTGATGTGCCCGCTCAAGTAGCAGTGAGTCTCATTACTGAAGAAAGTCAAATCCAACTAGCCAGGGCTATTTTTAACCCTCTCACCAATATCCTGACAAAACGCATGTCTTTCTGCTATATTGTCATCAGTTCGCCTTTGCAAGATTTTAATTTTGTAAGGAAAAAGCTAAAGGTCTTCATGGCGAATTCTGAAAAGTTATGATCTGGAAATGCCAACTTCTTATGAGAAGCGGCGAGTTGATTTTCTGGCGGATTTCGCAAGCCGTTACCGCAAATTCTTAACGTTGTTGGGTGTTTTCACTGAACGAGGTCAACCACTGTGAGTGTGACTTCCATTGGCATTTGCGACACTTCCAGTCTCGCGAAATTTGGCCACGAAACGTTCAATTGTTCTTCTGTCAGGTACTTTATCCCTGCCAAAATCTTTTCTGTATTGCTTTTGTGTCAGAACCACCGATTTGGTGGCAAAGTACGCCTCTACTATTTTTGTCCGCTGCTGCGTAGTAAAGTGTCCACTATTATCCGGATAGACGTCACAACAATTTCCTAGAGACCTACTGTCTACACCGCCTGAAAAATTAAGCAAAAACTTCTGAAACGCAAGTTTCGAAGTAAATACAAAATAGGGCCCTTTTTTGAACAACCCTGTATTATATTTTTTGCTTAAGAAAACTGTCAGTAGAATATGACAGACACCATGAGGAAAGACCTGTACTTGTTAACTGTCTGAGTACGCCGCTATTACTGTGCAAGACTCCAAATTGTTGTAATGCATTCGCAACGTTGAACACATTTGGTCGTGAAGAGCTCACTTCTATACTCTAGTTTCCGGTATATTAATCAGCCCAAGTCTTGACAACACTGAAATGCTTACCTTTCGCAATGTTATCACTGCTCCACTATACATCAACGGTAGATATGCTACAATGGGAACTTGTGGTTTTGAGAGCAGGTAGATAATACAAGGTGTAGGATGAGCAAACATGAAAATTAAGTGTACGAGTATAATCGGCTACAGGCTACTACGTACTGGTATACCATGCACGGTCACAAACTGAGTAAATAGTAGCTTATTTTTTTTCATCAACAGTAGAAAGCGCATCAAAAATTTCGTTTGAAATTTTAACACAATACTAACTTTTCGTCAAATGAAGTTAATTTTGACGTTGCTGTATTTATATTTTAGGATGGCCCTTCTTGAAATTGAACTATTCAGTTTGTCGAACAAATTGAAAAGAAAATTAACTTTCTACTACCAAAGTTAATCTTGAATCAAAAGTCTATTTGTACTTCTGCGAAAGAAATAATTAAATGTTTCAGTTGTCACATACGCTTTAAACTTTTCCTTCCAAAGCAACGAACCTTCGTATGGTACAACAAACTTCATTTCAAATTCATCGGTTTACAAAGCATAGAAAAAGTCGACTTCGAGTAGGTCGAGATGTTGAGCTTACCGCTTGAATAACCTGACTCAAAACTTAATGCAACTTTATTGGCAAAACTTTGCAGACGAGAGCCTCTCTGAAAATCATGCAATGCACAATGATCATATTTGGATTTGTTTTGGCGCACATACTTGACAAATGCTTTATTTTTTTCCTTGCAAAGATCGGCAACCACTGGTGCAAACACTGACACAATCCTTTCACTACAACTTCAAAAACAAAATGTTTTCATTCACCAACTCAAATATATCCTCCCCCCTAGATGCGGTTTTCATTTTTTGCAAAACAAACGTTGGTTTACAAATTTTGCATTTTTATGAAGCTAATGCACGCAAGAAGGTGACTTTTTCTGGTACCATCAGTGGATGCAATTGATCTTCTGTATCAGCCTTCACGAACTGGAATCTTGTCTGAAGATAACTTCAATTCTTCGCTAAATTGTATCATGTGATGGACTTTCATGACTTTCTTTGCGGCGTCAGTTCCAACAATAGTTCCAACAACAATGGCTATTGCTCTGCTGGCGCAATACCTGATGCTTCTATGCACCTCTTTTGTTTAGCCAACAATTGAGCAACTATCTAGCTTGCGAGCAAGTCTTTTCTGGCAACGTGAGGTAGCTGACGAGTTTCTTTGCTTGGTGATCTTTTCGTGACGCGTGATTATCCTTTGGCTGATTATTCAAAGATGGATGATTTTGTCTAAGTTTTGCTTAGTTTGCTTGGAACAAGAGCTTCTTTTGATAAGTAGTATTACAGCTAATGCACAAAGGCTATTGGCGACTCTCATGTCCAGAAGCAACAAAACCATACTTGATGTAATCTTTTATTTTCTCGTGATACCTGTGTTAGGTGCTACTTTCGGTTTCGATGCACGCACTAGCTTTGTCAAAGTATTTTTCCATGGCTAATTCTTTGCAATTCTAGCTAGGAGTATAGAAGAACAGATTAGATTACAATGTCAGCAGACTGTCATTAACCAAGCACTGATGCTAATTACTACAGATACTTATTTATTTCCAAACGCTCCACGCCACAAAATACGGGATTTTTTTATTGATTAACTCGGGTAGCGAATCAATGAGGATTCACTGCGTCACTAAGGTTTTATTATATTAGTACCGTACAACGCTTTGAGAAAATGGCAAACAGTAACCACGAAATTTTCATAGTGCACTGAATAAGTCGAATTACTACTGTCAATTTATAAAACATTTTAATTCCTATAATGGCAATAACAGGCTGTTACCACTTCGCTCGATCGTTCCAAATGGAAAAACAAAGTCAATTTCAGGTGACGACCATGCCGTTTCACGTCCGCTAGCGGCGGTAAAAAGGACATATTAAACTTCGTTTTAGGACTTCAAAGCAATTGTTGTTTCCAACAAACGTGTCCTGCATATTCCAAAATATTGGTAGCACACATTAAAAACTCCCGCGGCACACAGGTTGAGAAACACTGCACTTACCATCCTGGCCTTCATGTGTGTCCATGGCTTTCGTTTCCGCGTGGGTGGCTGGTCTGCCTAGACATGTGTGACCTCCGTGCAACCTCACGCCTCTTTATTTTCACTTCTGGGGACAAGACCATGGTATGTAAGGAACAAGTTAGAGAAATAATCATTCGAAAGAGCTTATTACCTGCGCCATCATACTTATTGCCAGATACGCTAAATGAGTGTTTCTCTGGATTGGGCAAGCACATTAACGTGTGTTTTCAAAACCACTGTAACCATCTGAAGCTTTCAATATGCATGACACGTTCCTTCAAATAAACCACCGTTTGAATATCTGCGTATGGAAATTTACTACCCATTTTGTAGCGTAATGTTATCTAATAACACGTGTGCTCAGTTTAAACAGCTTGTTTTTCAATGTTCAAATCCCTGAAATACTAGAATGTGCAGTGGCGGTTCGTGGTAAAAATGGCCGGGAGGGCTGNAAATTTCCATCTCTGGTTGAATATCTAGGATTGTCGCCCTGGCAATTTTTATCATTAGTGGTGTTTCCAGTCACTCCTGCAGTCCTAATCTTATCAAATTCGTAATTTTCCTATATTCTTATTGATACATAGAAAACATTCACTTCAGTTTAATTAACCCCAAACCTAATCCTTAAACCTAAACCCAAACCTTAAGGGTAAACAGAAACACAAAAGAATTGGAAAGTCAAACAAAAGTAAATAAAAAACGGTCCCATCAAAAGTACAACCGCGACCGTGAAAGCCGCAAAGGTGAGAGTCGAACCCAATACCACTCGCACAATAGACTTGGACGCTTCCGATCGACTATTGTGAAGTCGCCGTTAGTAAAACAAACTCAGCGTTTTATTCAAACCGTGCAAGGCAGCAGACCTATAGCCACTTCCTTCGAGCTGGTACTTCCATCTTGTCCTCTCTAAGGAAGTTCAAATTTTCCACAAAATTTTAAACAGTTCATAATTTTAGACATTTCTGTTTTTTAAACTTGATTGTTATGCTTTTCCAGTAAAAATTTGTATCCTGAATCAATTTCAGCTGCAATGCAATGTTCACCTTACCAAGAAATGAAAGATCTACTTATATGCTTGCCAGATTTCTCATGCTTCAAAATTTCTCAGTTAAATGCTTTAAATCAGTCATACCTTTGTGATCTCCATCAACAGCTGCCCTCCATCTTCAAACGTCAACCCTAGACAGCTCATCAGCTTATTGTTGCAAGCTGCAGTGGTGCAGATAAACAAGGGCTGTAATGTCGCAGCCCGAGATTGGCGACTAGATTTAAATCCATTGCCGCCAATATCGCCAAAGTACTAGTAACAACATTGTTTAAATCTAGTTTTAAAAATTCAATATTTAACAAATTCAGGTAGTAAAAACCAGTCAAGATCACATTTCCGTTTTTTCTTGAAAAAGTCATCGTCAAAATAACAAAAACTCCTTGCAGCAGGCGGATATATCACCATATTTTTTGTAGCCAGTTGCTTGGTTTCTTTCGTTTAGGGCTGTGTCGAAGACAGCCCCGAAACCTCCAAATGTGTGCTGAAAACGTCATGCCGTAAGCGGCGTCGCTGGACAGGAGCGAAACATTGTTTTGTTGGATTCCAAAGAAACGTTGACCCAAAATGGAATCGGAAGTACTGAAAATGATTGTGTTGTGAAATTTCGTAACTAAATCCAAACTTCAGGCGAATTTGGCGGGATCTTTTACCTTGCATTTTTTAGTGAACACTGCGGCCCCTCTAGACGAACCGCCCCTACTAATATGTGCCTGTAACTCGAAGTTTGTGACTATGGTTGTTTCACTGCGCAGGGCGTCAGTAATGTATAATAGTTGTGTTTTGCGGTTGTTTCACAATCATGTTTTTTTCTACAGAGTGGTTTGACGTGAACGAGGTAAACAACACGAGCGTGTACGTATCAGGTTCGTTCCAGTCTTACTGTTGTACACAACGTGGTTTGCCTTTTGCCAGTAGCTAATGCTTCTCAATTGCTTGCTTCTATAAAAAATAACAATTGGAGTTTTCATTTCTCAAATGTGAAATCTTTAGCTTTTATCGCCAAATAAAAAAAGTAATAAAATATCCAAGTTGTTGAAACCTTTTTTTGTTTCAAATAATTAAACTCGTCAGTTATTGTCTGTTTTAAAAATATTTTTCCGACAAAGTGAACCAGTTTCGATAATAGTTTAGTTCTGTTAATGAATAATTGGCTTTTAACAGCTGTGAACAAGCTATGCGTACAGTTTAGAGAAAAATGTCTAGTCGAAGGTCAGCTGGCGAGGTGTGATTTCAGTAAAACCTACCCACGTTTTGGAGGATGTCAGAAGGTTGCAAACGTTGTTTTCCAACATGTCGTTTCATCGATTGCCCTTTGAACAAAAGCTCTGTTTAGGCGGTCATTTTGTAGCACGCAAAGTAGTTCAGATCTTAAAATGGTAAGCGAATTGAGGTGGTTTATTTGTTTTAAAGATGAACTTTAAGTGTTCGGTGTGTAATGTAGAAATAATTGTCGATTTTCACTCGCTTGATGCTGAATAAAAATAAAAGCATCGTTTNTATTGGGTTGCGAGNTTGCATTGAGAAGACGACGAAGTTAGTCTCAACAAAATATGTCGAAAATGCAGGTTTGAAAAAAGAACGGTTCTCAGGCGTTTTGATCGTATAATGAAGAACATTTCAACGTTTTACCCGCTTCTATGTACTCCGTCGTGTACAAGTCATGGTTTGGAAAATTCAATTCAGTGAAAAATGGCAGTTGAAAATATGCACTTATTATAATCTAGTGACTTGCCAGAAATGAAACTACTGTAACGTTATTGTCACAGTATTACGCGCATTGGATTTGTTTTTGTCGTGCGTCTGGAGAAGTACAAGAAGATATAGCACGCAGCAATGAAAGCTTTTTTATATTTTAATTTGTACCGGAGGTGAGATCAGAAGTGTGTGATTTAACGTATCGTTGCGGTGAACTTAGTCGGGAAGTAAACTAATTGTTAACAGGTTTGTAGTTAACCATGTGACGTCGCGTAAAGCCTCCTGGCTGCAACAAAGCAATCTGTTCGCAGGCTTGCCTCTTGACATGACGCAGAATGAGTTCGCTGAGCTGATGGGAAAATGCGGCATTATAATGCCGAACCCGGTTAGTGGAGAACCTAAACTCAAACTGTATGCGGACGAAAGCGGGAACTTGAAAGGTGACGGGCGTTGCTGCTACCTCAAGGTAAAAATGCAACGGGACTGAAAAGCGCGTGCCTTTATATTACTCAACGTATGCTCGCCCAGTGTCCGGCAACATTTCGGCCGATTTATCCTCGTAAAGTTTCATCGATTTTGTAAAAATAGCTGTCCTGGATTTAATAACAACCGAATGCCAGTTGAAAACGATTCTACATAACTTTAGGACAGCGAATCGACTTCACCTCTGCAGCAGAGAATGTAAATACAGTGAGACATGTCGCACCCCTGGTTTGCCAAGGATAACTCTCTCATTTCTGCTCGCTTCGTATTTTTAGTGGAGTCACACTGAAGCAGATTTGGATTAGGAAATGTCTTGATGTGATTAATCATGAACTGTAGATATACGGGTTTTGCGATGTACCACAATAGTAGAAGTGTAACAAATACCATTCAATGATATCCAACAAATCATGAACTACGCTCAGGATATATGACGTATTGAAGCTTTACCGCCTCAGCAATGCGGTTATGTGAACATTCATGCTGAAGCTTTGGTTCCCGGACCTTCAAAGCGTTGATAATTATCCTGTTGCTTCACATCTTGTTCATTGGCTGGCCGATTAGCTAGCGAACTACTTAAGACAAAGGAATGATATTTGTTTCACATTTGGCATGACACGTGATATGTCTGCCATTTTAATGGAATTTGAAAAGTTATATTAATAGCATAACGTGGGACGTGAATCGGCGCTTTGACTTACAGCACGTGTACCAGCGGCAGTAAAGAAACAAAAAACGTAAATAATTGTCACAAGTATTTTCAGCGAAACTTCGGTTCATTTTTATGGAGCTGTTTGTGACCAACAGTTCTTTTTGTGCCTTACTCCTGTAAACTAATCTTATATAAGTCATGGTTATCACATAGCAGAGAAAGTGCTATTGCCACAGAGTTGTCATTTTTAATCTGGCCTTCACTTCCTGCTGCATGTACGCCACGTGTTGTTATGAGTTTGGAGATGTAAATATAGGTCATTATGACATAAGTGGGTAAAGTAGTAAGTATGGTATACACCGGAATAAACCGTTTTTAATCTGTTCATAAGAAAATTTCCGACTGGTTCGGTGTGGTTCCATCGTTCGATTGCTGGTCGTGCCAGTGCATGTTTGCAAAAACAACAAAAAGCCAAAACCATCTGTTTCAGTTCTTGAGATGAATTTGTTATGCTTGTGAATATACAAGCGAAAGCCTAAACAAGCCCTATTAATTTCATGGCTGATGCAGTGATGAGCTTACCTGCACTTTCAGGTGTTTCTGCTTTAACAGTTTGGCGAGGTTCGTCATCTTATTTCGGACTTAGTGATTGAATATGGATATTCTGTTGCACAGCGTACATTTTTTACGTAAATTAGGAATTTTTTGTCGGTTAAGTGGAACAGTGGGTCAAGCACGCCCCTCTGAAGCTGAAGCGTTAGGTCCCTTCCCGGTCGCATATTTACAAAATGTAACCTTATTCGCTTAAGAGGTTTTCAGCCAATCACAGCACGGATAACGTACCGGACCATTGATGAAGTCCGTCTAGCAACGCCTGTCTAGCAACGAGTTACTTGTATGAAGCTGGCTTGGTGCAAATCAGCGGGTTTTTGAGAAATGCTTTTAGCGTGGTCACGGTTGAAATCAACTTATAAGACTATCCTATAGTAACGGTTGAAATAATCTTAAAAGACTAGCCGAGTTGCGCTTGAAATCAACGCAGACATATAAGACGACCACTTGTTTACCCAAAGATAGCAGCCGCGAACTGGGCGGCAAAACTGCCTCCCAGTTGTAAAAATTTGATGCCCAGTATCACCGCATTTTACCCACTGGGCGGCACTGAAATTTTGCATTGCACTTCAGAACCTTTCTAAATTTCTGGTTAAACCTGAAAACCTTTGTACTACGTGTGCTTGTCCAGAAGTCACGCATTCCTTCAAACTGAGACCGACACATTTAGTGATATAAGGTTACATTTTGTAAATATGCTTCCCGGTCGGGTCATGCTGAACATTAGAAAAACGGTAAATGCGGCCTGTCCAACCTCGTGTTCGGCGGTAACGGATGGTAACAAATAAAAACATCACGAGTGACGCTGTCATCGACTCGCCACCAACGCAGCCGTCGTTAAAAAAGTAGTCGCGTGGACCCCGACGCCTGCAGACCACTCGTGACACTCAAAAGGGGTACAAAGCGAGTGGAATGAAACTTCTAAGCAGAAGTCTGGTTTAGAGCGACCTGACCGCTTTGTTATATAGACGGGGTGAGTTGGCTCAGACTTAGTATTTAGGACCTAAATACCACAAGCCAAGCCGGGCCGCAAAAAGTTGTTTCATGCAAGTCTTTTGATCAGAGGTTCATAAAATGCCACTTGTTCATGCAATGCTCTGCGAGTCAGTCTGAAACTTCAAACATGTTACAGAAGAAATAGGTGTGACATAAGCTTCAAGTTATGGATGCTGTGAATTGTCGTTACTTGTTGGATGTGCCTTCATTACAGCAACACGACCACTCAAACGCTCCTGTATGAAATACTTCAAACTGCAATATACGCACTTCTATGCGTGCTATGAACTATTGCTTACTTGTTTTACGATCGGTTGTTTAATTGCTATTTGAGTAAGCTCAATATAGTCTCGTGATGATGCTTCTTGAGATGCAGTTGTTATAGGCTAGGCTACATGAAAAATTATGGCTCCGTTAGTTTTCAATGTGTTTTGATAACTGAGTGACACTCAGGTGCTTGTGTTTCATCAGAAAGAATCAGTCCCGCTCGCTATCCAGTTGTTGGACGACATGGAGCTCCGCGGCGGACGTCGAATCTCAGTGCAAGAAGCTAAGTTTGAGTTAAAGGGAAGCTATGATCCTTCAAAAAAGCCGAAGATGCTCAGCAAGAAAGAAAAGAAAAAGTTCAAAAAAGATCAAGAAAAGTTAGTGCTTCGTTGACGATTCCACGCTTGACTCCAGCATTTAAAATTTGCATTGCGCACATGCTACTTCATTGCATCAAGTGTGGCATGTTTTGTTGGCAAGGCAAGCTTGAACTATTTTATAGACCAGGGGTTCCCAACCTTTTTTGCTGCTCGTACCCCTTTGTCAGGTCAGAGCATTCTTAGTACCCCCCAAAAAATTTTGAGATATATATTGCTCTATA
>JGI24158J21664_10006115_pt1 | contig 15823 bp, 7 predicted proteins | sample Ectturendosymbi3_FD_21664 | JGI IMG/M metagenome (IMG submission 21664)
AAAATTTAATCTACACCTTCCATGTTAAACCTAGCATCCTTTTCATGAGATTATTAGTTGTGCAATAACAAAAAAAGCTTTCAACACTCATGAGACTCAGAACAAGCTAAGAGTGTCAAAAATATTTCAGCTAACAGTAAAACATAGGAAATTAGTAAAGCAAACATAAGTTTCTGTTAGGTGTCATTTTATCACCAAACTAAAGTTTTGCTGTTAATTTATACCTGTGGCCATCTTTTTTGCAAGCATTTATTCAGACATGATCATCTCTATCCCTGTTAATTAAATTTATTAGAAGTGATTTCTTTACTCATTGACATAGTCATGAAACAGATTGAAAATGTATTGCATGCTCTACAGCCAACTTCATTTGGGCAACCTATAAATAAAATTCATTCCATCTTCTTTGGTGGAAATTTTTCTGAGGTATGACAATGATCACACGCTCTCATTGTTAACTTTTATCACTTTGGTTAAATTCATTCTCTCAGAAAATCATCTGTGTATTACTTGCATGTAGCAATAGCAGTGTGCTAGAAACATTTGCTTTTTAAAACAAAATGAACACAATTCATTATTTTAGGTGAATTAAAGCTAGGGGTGAAAAAGTATGATACAAAACCAGAGAGAACTAATGTCGCATGTGATAGCATATTATGATAAACTAGTGCAGAAGCCTCTAATGCAGATTCGACTGCTAAAGCATGTAGCAAATATTGTGCTCAGTATTGAATAAGAATTACTAATTTAGGAGAATTAAAAAGGGTAAAGGTAACAGATACTAGTATATTGCATAGCATGCACAACCCCGTAAAATTAAAAAAGTTACGAGCAAGCCTTTTCTTCAAAACATGTAACTTACATAGGATAGACCTAACTTGGCAGAAACGTTTTTCCAAGAAAAATTGGCTGCATTTGAAAATTAGCAATTTTTGCACCTAAAAGTAGTTAAATATCCAAACAGTGTTGATGTCATCTGTTTTATTTTGAATTGACATCTGCATATATACATTTAAAATTGACTAACTTGTACTTTCAAACTAAAATTAAGGACAATAAACTTTTTTCTGAAGATTTAATGAAAAATTGTCCAAATCAGAAAAATCCTTGGTTTCATAGAGCCTAAAATCTCCAACTCTAAATAAGATTTTTCCAATTGTTTGACATGCATCAGAAAGTTCATTGTTGCAGGACATTACACAAGGGCAATCAATGACTCCATGATTACCTACTAATCATCAGGTTCTACACCTCAAAACAAAAATGTAGAAATTGCAAACTTGCAGTAAAAAATGCCCCTCAGGCTTGAGTTGACTGATATATTATTCACATGATCAAAATTCCACTAATATATATTGGCAAATTTGCTCATGAAAGTCACTTCACTACTGTTTTGCATGGAGTCTTTACAGAACCAAGCTGTTATTCCATCTCTGGATTATGGATACTAATTATCTGTCCTGTTCTTCATACTGTGCAACCAGTTTCTTGTGAAGTGGTTTAATATACATTGTAACCTGTGGTTTGAGTAATGCAACAACATTGATACAGTCATGGGTTATCAATAGGGAAACCAAAAGTCAATAAAGTCAAAATTTTTCTGCCGTTACTAAAGTTTATGAAACGTCCGCAAACCAAATTTCACGCTCATACCATGAGGGAATCTGAAGTTATTAGGTCAAAAAAGTCAAATGTATCATTAGGTCAAACTTTTTTGCAGCACAGTTTTTTCTCTTAAATACCTATCGATATTTTATTGAAACTACAACAACAGATATTGATATGCTTTTGCAAGTTTAGTTGCAATTCTGTAATAATAGTGGTTTATTGCGATTTCTGACATAATAATGTTGTTTTACCCACTACTGGATGATTGAATATTATGTAAGATAGGCATGGTAGGCCAGAAATGCGGCCTTACGGAACTTGTTTTGGTAAATGCTTAATCCATTATGCACATGGTATTTCAGCTTTATGATGCTCTCAGGTTTGACTCTACTGTAGTTATTAATGTAGTAAATTCTATTGTAGTAAAATATACTGTAGTACTTATCAATATATCATCACCAAAGTTAAACAGCCAATTATTTATTTCGAAGCTTCGAGCGCATGAATACATTTCTGGATTAACCTCAACACCTAAGGCTGAATTATTTTGCAGTTGCAAATGCAGAAAATTTATAGGTCAAAATAAAGTCAAAATTTTAAGTTTTTAGGTCAAAAATTGGTTGCCCTAGTTATCAACAATAAAAATGAAAAATGTTGATATAGGCCCAAAGAAGTTATTCAGTCAAGCTTTGCTTCAACAAATTTTTTGTTTTGTTTTTGTTTCACAGACATGTCTGATGATTGTGTTAACATAAAACCAATAATTTCAGCTATGGAGTGCCATAATTCCATATGAAGGAACTATTTTTGTCAATAAACAATGGCTTTCTTGTTCAAAGACAATTTCCACCACTAGTCATGGTCAACATATACTTACAATGTATTCTGCCATTTGCATTACACAAAAATAGCATGTAAATGTGCTTACATCACAGGCAGTAGTCAGAAGAGCTATGTGAATTACTAATTGGGTCTCGTTTGGTCTGTCATTGCAAAATAAATTTGCTTCAGTCCAGTGCTTCTCAACCTTTTTCAGTTCATGACCCATTTTTCTCAAAATTTTATGCAGGGCCCACTATGATACATTGCAGTAAAACAACAATGATAAAATTAAAATAGGAAAAAGGAACTAAATAGAAACAACATATATGCAATTTACTGTTTACAGAAAACCTGAGCATGCTTATTAGATATCATAAATTTCCCAATCTGTTCAGTGGTCAACAGGAAATCAGGCAACTTTTAAGAAATGTTAAGATAAGTACTGGTGTATTGCAACATTTGGAAATGTTCCACAGGTCTTTTGAATAAACTTCACAGACTAAAAGTTTGCTGCAGCCCACTAGTTGAGAAGCACTGCTGTAGTCAACAGTGTAGTGTGCATAATGACATTTAAAAAAATTTTACAAAAAAACATTCTTTTAAACTCAATCATAAAACACAAAAGCATTCTTCTGATATCCATCAATTGGATCATCTAAAAAACATCTGAACCAAATGAGACAAACATGTGGTCTACACAAACAATGCAACAAACTACCCATCCACCAACAACAAAACCTTTTCATTTACTTCTGCTTATGCACCAAAATTATTTCCGTAAGTGTTCAAAGTAGTGCTAAGCTCGGCTCTAGTAATACTATAAAATCTGTCTTGTTCCTTAACTGCACATCCAAAAACACAAAATTATCAACTTTTGTCACATACTTTAAAACCCAGTTGTGCAGCCTTTATCGCAGCAACATAGCCTCCAGGTCCTGATCCAATAACAACAAGATCTGCATCTTGAACAGAATTTGTGCTGTATGAACACAGAGTAACAGTCTTCGGAAACCGAGTGATACCTCCGCCAACTTTACATATTTTCTGTAAAACACACTGACAATATGAGTTGTACTAGAAAACAGTCAATCAGTTTTTTCAAATGCATCATCAGCCTGATTGTTGTGATTATTTTCCCATATATACCTTAATACACATTGGCAAATGTATCGGGCAAAGCTACAAATAGCTAATTTCTCCTAGTATGATTTAATCTTACAATGTTAACTTTAGCAAGCCATTGTTATGCTTTATACAAGGTCATTTATTTTTTCATGGGTGGAAACAACCAACAAAAAAGGTTCTTCAGATATTTCCATTTAATTCCGATATCTTCTGATAATTTCCAATTCACCACATTGCAAACAATTTGTCTATTATTTTCAGGGTTAGATATATTATTAATCATTCATATTAGTTTCAGGACATTCATATTAGTTTTATCAGGGAGCAATAGCTCAGTGGTAGTCTGCCTCTCAATTGAAGATCGGCTGTTTGAGCCACAGCCATTGAGTGAATTTCCAAAACGCTCCTTGGGCAAGAGCATTCAACTCAATTGCCTCAGCAAGATGCAAAATTTCAGGCTTAAAATTAAATATTAGTTTTAACTGCATGACATTCTTTTGGCAAGGCAAGCCCATTGTTTTTGGATCAGTGGGCCATTTTTAGTGAGCCTTTATGCATAATCACTTTAGGATTTGCAGGACTGCTGATCACTGACCTAAAGACCATGTTTATTTTTTTAAACCAAGATAAGGTAGGGCAAATGCACCGCAGTGTATCTTTCTGCTGATGGATTGCCAACATAAGGTAGGGTAAATGCACAACAGCATGTCTTTCTGTTTACGAGTCACTTGGCATTAACTATTAATTTTAGCTAAATTCTAACCAGCTTTAAATAAACTGCAATATAAAATATACAAGAAACTAATACTATACTTAAAAAACATTTGAATGTTCACAATGTTTTTATTCTGAAAATATATATGGTGCATACTATCCAGGCTACCAAAATTCAGCAAAATCAAATGTATATATGTTTTTTCTACTTTTATAGAAAATAAATAACTTTTTCATTCATTTGGATACATCCATTCTTTAAAAAACTATTTTTGTATATTTTCACATTAGTTTGATCTTCATAGCATACTAAATTTTTGTATATTTTTGAAACATATTTCTGTTTCCCTGTTATCTTACATCTATCACTAAATGGATTTTTATCAGGTGTTAGGGAGCATTGCTGAAAAAGTTTGCAAAGTTTTAAATATGCAGCATATAATCCCATTAACATATTTTCATTTAAAAAATTTAACAACTATTTTGTGACAACTTTAGTGTGTTACCATTATACATAAAATAAAAATCAACATAAAGATACACTAAACCATTTACGCTGGCAAAAATAGTTTCACTAAGCTAGGTATTAATACAAAGCTCTTCTTTCTAGCTGATGAAGGTGTTTCGTACCCATTTACCAAATTTTAGCACTAATATGGGCACAATTAAATACTTCACCTATGTTTTTTCAATTCAAAACCTTTACTTCATATAGCAAGCTGGCTTATTGACCTTTTAAATTAAATTCATTTTAATTTATTCAGGCATACTTAAGTTAAAAAACTTAGACTATATTTATCAATGAATCTCAATTACATGCAAGCTAAATTAGAAAAATAGAGAACATGATTCATTTTAGGTTAATTCCATCCATGAAAAAAAAAATCAATGACATTTTCGTTAAAAAAAACTGTAAAAACCAAAAGTTTTTTTAAACTCTGCATTTATTATTTATTGAACAAAGGGCATGTTAGACAGTTGTGTTTTTATGATGCAGCATGCAAAAAAGTTATCTTTTTTTAAATGAAAACCCCGGAAAAAATTTGATGCATCTTTAGCACTTAAATTTTGCTCAAAATCCTAACATAATGGATGAGTTACTCATGATTTGCTAAAACAGACAGTTTTTCCTGACATATGGCACCTCCACCCTTAAGAGAAAATTGATTGAGAAAACTGAATTTTGTTCATTGTTGCTTCATGAGCTCACAAAACATACATTTAATGATTCACTTTGTATGTAGGCAAGAGAGGTGATCTGCAATAAATGGATAGTGAATCTAGTAGGTGCTTATACAATGATGCAGCTGAAGTTGCAAAATCAGATATTTTACTGTCAGCAGCAACATCTTAACAGTATTAAAATTAATATCAATAAAGAAAATGCTGCTGTGATATCAAAAAAGATATATATAGTGCCCATATTTAAAATAATTATGCTCTTATTTAGCAGTAAAATATGGTAAATGTGTATCAAAGAGATAAGGGAGTTTCATATTGGTTAAAACTATTGTGAAATTAGAAAAATTAGAACATTGTTCACTGTTCAGCATTTGAGAAAAGCTAACATTAACACTTACAACACTAAGACTTTAGTATATCAATGTTTACTTAGGGTAAAGGTAACACCTGATACTGGGGTTACGCAGATCAACCTTTCTGGCCTAAAAACTTTGTGCGTACTGGTCACAATGTGTTTCTCCTGTAAATTATATAGATCAATGTGCATAGCCTGCAAAAAACAATTTATTGGAGAAAGAATCTCAATATTGGTTTGCTGTGGAAAGATTACTAGATGGAAGGTAGGGTGAATCGGCTCCCCTTACTTTATAGTTTTAAACCTACTTTTTCGCCATTGCCAAACATAGCAATTGGCAGTGTTCATTTCCAACATGACCACACTATGTTAAATAGCTTGTTGCAGGAAAGTTAATTGCTGTAGAAAGGTATTAGGTTGTAAACAAGATAGGAAAGTTTGTTTTTAACATAATTTACTATATACACGATTGCTTGCATAATGAACACATTGATATATCTAATACCATTTTATACTGCTTTCAAATATTTTTCAGGAGCAAGTTACATGATCTACTTTTAAAAGTGAATGTTTCACAAGCCATTGACAACATAATGGTGAATCTAACCAGAACCAGTTTGAAGAATCTGGCTGACTTTGGGATACTGTAGAAGATAAATGATTGTTATGTTATTTAAGTGTGTAAATGTAAATACAGTAATTTTTTTTCTTACTCATGCTTGTTTGCACTTCAATTAGAGCATTTTAAAGGTAACCATTGACAATAAGTGAAAATCATTATACATGCCTGGTACCATACAAAATTTTTCTCAGCAAAACAACTTGTGTTCAATGTGTTAAATTTCAATGCACTAGTAATTACTTTAATTACAATTGTATTTTAAGCTTTCTTTATTGCACAAACCTACTTTTTATGTTGATTAACATCGTCACAACATCATAAATCCACTAACAATCTCTGCCCTGATGGACAACTGTGCTTTGCATTGCACAATGACAGCACCATCAAGAAGAGGCAGAAAAAATTAGAATAAGCAATAAGCAATTAATTAAAGAATGGCTCCTAACAAACTAAATTGGACAAAGAGTGCACAAAGAAATGGCCCTCAAACATGTATAAAGGACATACAATATATGACATATCAAGGTTGCTCAGCACTCAGTGGAATAGCATAGGCAGCAGGATATTCTGCATGTTGCACTGGCAATGTTTTTCAGACTTGCTGCGGGTGAGCTTTATTCAAAGGAAGTGACTATGGATATACCTGGCCTGACACAATTCAAATAAAATGGTCAGTTTGTCATTCAAGCTGCGTGGGTCTCATGATATAACAGTTAAGCATTACGGCTGCTATGCCAATGGTTTTCAGTTCGACTCTCATTTTGCCAAACTTTGCTTTTTTTCATTTTACTTTTTCTCAGGCTTACGTCTTAGTGTTAGTTAAAGTTAGGATTAGTGTTCTAAAGGGTAACCTGTAAACGGCGGAGCTCTGTGAAGAGCAGAGCTTGGTTGCAGAGGTTTGATGACGTAACCGGAGTTGTTAAAACTAGTATTTTGCGTTAAGCAATGAGAACTAAACGGCAGTAAAAATAATTTTTTTGCAAAAGGTGATATTACACTACAGTAAAAGAAGTCTATTCTGAAGTTTGATAATTTTTGCTTATCTGAGTTTCACAACGGTTCGGGTAAAAAAAAATAGGTTTCAACAGTTGTGAATGTATGAAATTTTTATACACTGCAAGCATCCATGCATTGGATGTTTGGGGAAAGCACATATTTATTTGTAATATTATTATTAAGATATTTTTCCTTTGCTTTTTTTCTGTTTATTCCTTTTGCAACACAACTTTTTTCCACTCTGGTTACGTCATCAAACCTCCGCAACCAAGCTCCGCTAGTTACGGAGCTCCGCCTTTTACAGGCAACCTTCAAAAGGGCTACGGTTACGGTTAAGGTTAGGTTTGGGGTTCTTTTACGTTTACTTCGTTTCTACCAAGCCTACTGTACTATCGTGGTGTGTTACTCAACTTACTGTTACGTCACAGGTGGCGTATTAATAATTTTTCAAATTCCAAGATCCACAGAGACAGGCGTATCTACTGTATAGCCACTGCCTTCTTATTCAAACAAACAGGTAGGCAAAACAAACCCATAGAATTTTACCAGAAATTACTACTGTACCTAGAATCAATGAGTTTTTGACTACGTTTGCTTGATTACTTCACTAAACATTTCAAGATCCCTGGTGCACATCTTAGAAATTGAAAACAGTCAAGTCACTCATAAACCAATTAGTCCAGTTAGGCTAGTACTTACACTGACGGCTTGCGACGACAATTTAAACATTGTTATGAAAAGCTGAATGATACACGCTTGTGTATTCGAAAGTCAAAGACAGGTGACAAATAATAGCCAGAAACAAAACAATTATCTGCCGACCTTGAGAGCAAGCCGGCACAGCGACACAGGCAGATGCAATCTTTAGGACAACCTGACGCGGGATGTGAGCAAAGAAAAATAAAATTTCAGATGTAGAATTCGCTTGCGTGTGTGTGAGTGGCAGAGGTGAGTACTGAGTACTGAGTATGGACAGGATCAGGATTGGATATCCTGCAGGATACTTGCGATTTTTTCGGATCAGGACTGGATTTGGATAATTTGAAAAAAAATTGTATCAGGACAGGATCAGGATATTGGTTTGATTTCTATAACGAAATTACCTTAAGAGTGATTCAAGATGTCACAAATGATGGTAGGAATGTTTTCTTTGCTGTGGTTTTTATATTCACAAAAAATCAAAATGATTTTGTCAGTATGTGCCGCACTCATCACAATCAATGATAGTTCGTGTTACTTTATCGTAAATTTTTTTCTGGTGAAGTGGTTTGCTGCTCTCATATTGCTGGTGTGCTGCTTTGAGTGTTTGTTGTGCTGAGTGGCACATGTGTGTGTTGTGTAGGCTGAATAGTCTATTTCATGGCTGGCCAACTTTTCTTCGACTGGGATCGACTCGAAAATTTCATGATGACTCGCGATCGATCGGTCGGTAACAAAGTCGCAAATACAATATGCCAAACTTGAATATCACATATGCAAATACAGTGTACCATCGCCTTTGATGCATAGACAGAAGGTAAAGTGTCTGTTTCGCTTAAATCATGATTGCCACGCAATAATAGAAAACGTATTATAATACCTTCGTGGCATCTTCCGAGCAGTGCTCTCACTTTTAAGGATTTTGTCCCTGGATTGGAACTTTTGGGCCGTTTTGGGATATTTTAGGGATTTAGGGATTTCCAGAAAAGTATGAAAACGTGTAAAATGAACTATTTCAGTTTATTTTACAAATCACATTGGGTTATATTTTTAACATTTATCATGGCACTTCGATTTTATGCTGCACCACCGCAGGTTTAGGGATTTTGTGGTACTGTTCTAGAGTTTTTGGAGTTGCATGTGTGAGAGCCCTGCTGCCGAGCCTATGGTCAGCCGTTGCAAGAGGCCCCTAAGAATATACGTGACCAACTAATTGATGCATAATTTTTATGTATCCTACTTTCTGGAATATTGATTGAAAAATTTTCCTTTTAGGTATCTTGTCAATTCGATGCAAAATCATGCGCGATCGAACAATTGACAATCGGCGATCAACCGATCAATGTGATCAACTTGTTGGCCACCCCTGGTCTATTTCAACGTTTAAGATACATTCCTTTTGGTAATAATTTGGAACATTCTACCTCACGTTTCATACAGTCAACGTTTGCTAAAAGACAGTTTGAGTTCGTTGTGTTTGGGTAAACCTGTGTCTGGTTTTCAAAACTTATTAAAAAAGTACTGTAGCTTACATCAAAAGTTTCCCCACAAAAACAGTCGTCTCCATTAGCCAAGCTGAAACAACAATGCTGAGAGCCCAAACAACGACCACTCGCACAGCAGGAATTCTCGCTCGACTATGTTCATCGCACCAAACGCTAGTGCCACGAACTCAGTGTTATAAGTGGGCAAAGCCAAATGTACTACAATTCAAATGGAAAAATAATCACAGCAGAGCTATTCCTCTGGCGGTAAAATGCACACTATTTTACTGTTTTTTCCGATTGAAAGGGCACAACATGTGATGTTATTTTTATGGATTGGGTCACAAATGACAAGGTGTTGTTATTTGAAAGTGGCTATATGTTCGCTAGTGATGATACGGTTGAAATAAAATGCTGAGTTTGTCACATTAGCAGCACCGTCATGGTACTCATGTAGATGTGTCTTACTGTGTGAATGGTTTTCACTTTGACTCTGGCCATGATCGGGCACCTTTCGTTTTGGTAGTAGTGGTTGCACTTTTCATGGTACTGGCTTTTATTTACTCTTTCAAAAGTTTCCAAACTTTTGTGGTCAGATTTGCAGTTTAGATTTAAGCGTTAAGCTTAGGGGTAAGGTTTAGGTTTAAGATTAAGGGTTAGGTTTAGGTTTACTACGTTTCTATCAAGCGTAATGCAGTCTACTGCACACTTGTCATGGATTAGTGTCATGTTACAGGGGCGGATGAATAAGTTTTCAAAAACGAAGGTCCACTGACAGACCTATAACCACTGCCTGTTACTTGCGTATTTAGCCAGTGTCGCATGCGGATACGGATGGATATCGGATACTAAATTTCAGAAATTTTCGGATAAGGATTGGATATGGATATAAAAAAAAATTTTCGGATATGAATCAGGAGTTGGAAAATCAATATCCGCTCATCTCTGGTGAGTGGTCTATCTGAGTGGTCTATTCAATATGTGCTCAATGCATGGAGAAATTCCACAGGAATGCATGACAACTGCCATTGTACGTATTTATAAAAACTAGAATAGGGGCATAAGTGATGCTGGTAACTATGGACTTGTTTCCCTTGCAAATATTATCTCCAAGTTGTTTGAATATTACATGTTGCCCTGCATCTCACCATTTTTGGCCAAAACAGACAGACAACCAGATTGGTTTCAAACCACAACATCGCACAGCAGAGATGATCATTATCCGGTTTGCCAGTTGGATATCCGGCAGGATAGTGAGTGTGCAACCGGATACGGATATCCAAAAACTGCTTTCAAATGGGAACCGGATACGGATCCGGATATCCGCAAACGCTTTTATCGATGTTTCGAGGATTCAGACTTTTGGAAATCATTCATTTATTATCTTCAGAAGCATCTTTTCAGCCTTCTGTGCCTCGATTCCCAGTTTGTCTATGGTGTAATCTCTGTACCGTAATGTAATCCCATTCCCCTCTTAATCTGCTAATTGGACACGCCAAGTTTGTCAGCATGAATCTGTTCCGGGTGTGGCAAGATAGGGCTATTACTGTACTCATTAAGAACGTTGTTTTCTGTGTACCTGGACTAAGGCTAGCTAGTGTAGCCTAGGCCTACTGTGATCTGTAGTCTAGACTAGCTAGAGCACTCTAGCTGTTTTAATGTCGTCTGTAATCTACACCAGGCCTTGCAGTCTTCACACCTATTCTACGTGAGCCCGCATTGACTGGTTGTTGGATGATATCAAGCCAGATAGCATTTTTCTTTCTTAACATGAAATGCAAAATTGTTGTTTGGTGGCATTGACTTGTTGGACTGAATTTTTATTCAGTCATTTCAATATAAATGACATATTTTAAGCCAGTGTATTGTTTTGAATGGGTGTTTTCGTTTATAGACTAGCATTGCTATGTAGTTAGGTCTGATTAAAGTGCAACAAGGGTAGGATTAATAAATGAAATTATGAATGTGAACTCATGGATGGCGTTAAAATCTAACCACTGTTACCAAAAAAATGGCCTATTAAAAGCTTGGTGTGGCAACAGAACCGTCAGCAGAACGTCTTATATAAGGAGGCTTTACATTAGTGCAGTGGGGCTTGATATTCTGAAATTTGAGCAAATATTACCGTTTTATAGTGCTTCGTATTTCAATTTGGTGGGGCTTGGAGCTTTGTTTCGGAGGGGCTAAGCCCATGAAACCCCACGAAGGGTTTCTGAAAGACAAATGTGGCCCACGAGCCAAAAAGTTTGAGCACCACTAGTGGTACGCGAAGGGTTTCAAGGTGGTGCACGAATAGGCCTATTTTTTCTAGAAACAAATTATATTCACAGCTACAACTTTTATTAATTGGATTCTGTTAATAAATTCCTGAAGTTTTGTGTACTTGTTGGCTTTGAAAATGGCCACAAAAATTCTTGCAGCCATTTTGTTCACGTTGAAACTGTTTCCAAACTTTTTATCGCGTGATATTCGCACATTGACTTTCCCTGGAACAAGGTAGTGCTGACAGCACAGGACCCACAAATGGTGCGTGATCAGAAAAAGTTTGGGAACCACTGACTTAATGCAAGCAAGAAGCTGCTAATTGCTTGCCAGCCCTGAAGCCATGACAACCATCATCATTAGAATGCAGAGTTATTTTGGGACTGAGCTGTTACAGATGTCATGGTCAACTAAGCAGGACGTGCATTCCAAACTTGTTATTTGATTACTTCAACCAATCATGTTCAGCTAAAGCAGAAGTTCTCAAACTGTGGTACACGTACTACTAGTGGTACGCAAGGGATTTTTAGGTGGTATGCCAGCAGCTTTCCTGCCATGTTCGAAAAGCTTTATTAGTTCGTTTCTGTGTTATAATTCGTTCTTGTGTTATACTAATGTTGCTGATTCGTTTGTGTGTTATATTAGTCTACTGTACATTTGAGCAAATTACGTTCTTCAGAAACCAGGGGTGTTCACTCCAACATTAAAAAACACCAGGCGGTACGCGATCTCAAAAGTTTTAGAACCACTGAGCTAAAGGCAAAATAACTATAGCTGTTATGTTGCCTCATTAGGTTATTTTGCCTTGTGGGCAAAATAGACACAGCACAATGAATGCATGTTGTGCATCAAAATACACTTTCGGATAGTTTTCGGATACGGATAGTATGGTTTCATCCAAAACAGGATTCAGATCGGATACAGATATCATTTTTCAAAAACAGGATAGGATCGGATAGTAAAAATCCACTGTCCGATCATCTCTGTCGCACAGACATGTGCATTTTTTGTTTAAACAGTCTGTTTCATATTGTGTAAGCAAGGATACCTCAGTGTTTATAGCATTCTTAGAAGCGTCTAAAGCATTTCACAGAACTAACCATAACCGACTGTTTGCTAAACCATTTAAGCGCAATATTCCTGTGTGCAGGGGTGTAAGGAGGTTAGATGGCGCCAGGGAAAGAAACAAGTTTGGCGCCCTGATGTTTGAACCTAAAGTCTTTCGGAAGCAAATGTGCTCTTGGAGAAAGTACTTGCGGCATTTTTGGGACTTTTCTGCACCTGCTGCAGAGGTTCGGTGGCCTCACAGTGATCCGATGTGCAGGGAATTGTGCCCCCCACGTTACCTCCTGCTATGTGCATAGTAAGACTGTTGTTGAGTTGGTATAGGGAACAGAACATGCAAGTAAACTGGGGCGTCAGCATTTTATCCCCGTTTACTGTGACCAATGGGTTAAAGCAAGGAGGAGTTCTGAGTCCATATTTATTTGGTGTTTATATTGATGAACTTTCAGACCACCTGGGCAGAGATGAGCTGACTGTCATATTTTGCGATTCAGATCCAGTCCTGATTTGTTAAAACTCAGTCCAACCATAGTCCAAACATTTTTTCAAACATAAAGTCCAAGTCAAAATTAAGTCCAAAAATGTTGGAAAATGCAGCATTTTCACAGCAAAAATGCCGCGTTTCTTTTCCATTAACTCACTTCAAATCCGACCCGGATACTAAATTTTGTAGAGATTTACAGTCCGGATCCAATCAAAATTCAACATAATTTGCTGTAGTCCGGATCCAGTCCAATCCAAGTCCAGTCCAATGCTCATATCCGCACCTGGGTTAGCATGAATCGAATGCATTGTGTGAAATATGGTTGTGAATCATCTAATCTTTGCTGATGATATGTGTGTGTTCAGCCCCAGTATTAGTGGACGCCTGCGTCTTCTGATTATTATTTGTGGTGATTATGCTGCTGAACACGAACTCGCTTTTAATTTCAAAAAACGCTTGGTGCAGCCTACTTTTTTGTCGCATAAAAATATAAACAACCTACTTCATCAAATGTTTTTTTGAATGGTGTACAGGTACAATTTTCTGACTAAGTGAAATACCTTGGTGTACTCCAGAGCTGGGTAGTAGCGAGCTACTAGCCTACAGTAAATGGCGAGCTACTGCATCGCACAAATTTTCCAGTAGCAATAGCCGGAGCGCCGCTCTTTTTCAAAAAAATAACGATGTGGTAGCGAGCTATCACTACTGTGCCGTTACCGCTATTTGCTACTTTGGTGTGAGTGGTGGCCGAAGGAAAAAGTTCACAAGAGCTTTTCCAGTCAGCATACGTTGATAGTAACTGCTCTTGTCGCTGTTTTGCGCTGATTTTGGATGATATGCTTGCAGTGAGCTAGCAGCATAAGAAAAATTTAGCACAGGTTGCTTTTGACCTTATCGATAGGTTCCACGTTAGTTCTGTAAAAACTCAGCATCAGCCACAAATTGCTCCTCTCAGTGTTTGATTGGACCACGGAACTGCGGCAAATCTATAAAAAAACAATACAAAGACATTCGCCACGAAACTATCGGTTTCTTTTCAGTCTTTGCACAGCAATTTTTGCTCAGTGTGGGCATGGCCGTTGGGACGATTTTTCCCTGAGGGGAGGGGCAATAGTGGATTTTTCACGTCAGTGGCGTGCAGAGGGGGGCTATCGGGGTGACGGCCCCGGGCATCCAAGGCAGAGGAGCATCCAATGAATGAATTTTAAAAATTGCATATTATTCAAATGCTGTAGTTAGATGCTTTTTCGTATTGTAAGGCTACTAACACATACTGCATGGATCTGATGACAACTTGCCTGAGGGGAGCATGCGAATCTTTGTTAAGTGACCCGAGAGAGAGATGAAGCACTGCCATCGTTGTCTTGCAGCCTTGCACTCTATATATACTCCTCAGTTTTTTTTGGCTGGCCAATTCCTGTTAGCCTCTCGTTAATCTGCACCGCGACTTGTATTCTTCAAAATATCTCTTCATTCTCTCCAGAGCCTGCGTTGTTAAAACTGGTGGGAGTGAAAGGTTAGCAAGGGGGTGCGAGTATGGCAGCGACACCTTGTTGAAAAGTCTTAAAGGCATTGTTTTTCTCTTTTATAATTAATATTTCTCGTTTATATTTATCATTTTTAATTTATAATTCTCATTTTCTCATTTAGAATTCAAAAATATCAGTTTGGTTGTCCAAATTCTTTAACAAATGCACGACTACTGGTGAATTCCCCGGACTCCAGGAAAATTGCCCACATCACTCCAATTCCTAAAGTTCATAGCCCAAGTTCTTCATCTGAATATAGACCAATCTCTGTTTTTCCAGTATTTTCAAAGTTGTTTGAAAAAGTTCTTTATCACAGAGTATACCCTTATTTGACAGAACACAATCTAGTTGACAAAAGACAATACGATTTTAGAGGAAATGACTCAACAGAGCTAGCCATTACAACTATTTATGATGAACTACTCAGAAACTTTGATAATAAATTAATAACATGTTTCTTATTTCTAGACCTATCAAAAGCATCTGACTGCTGTGACCATGAAATTTTACTTGATAAACTTTATCACTACGGTATCAGAGGTGTTTCTCATAAACTATTCTCAATTTTTCTGCACACTAGAATGCAATGCACTAAAATAGGGGCATTTAAATTTTCATACAAAAGGATATCTTGTGGGGTCCCTCAGGTTAGTGTTATTTCGCTTTTGCTTTTCCTTATTTACATTAACGATATCACAGAAGCTTCCTCTTTTCATACTACTTTATGTGTTGATGAAATTAATCTCCATATGTCAAATTCCTGTTTTAATGTTCATCAGACAACTGTCAACCTTGAACTATGTAAAATTGACCACTGGCTGAGAGCCAACAAGCTTTCTCTTAACTACAATAAGACTAATTTTATGCTATTAACTT
>JGI24158J21664_10006116_pt1 | contig 15823 bp, 9 predicted proteins | sample Ectturendosymbi3_FD_21664 | JGI IMG/M metagenome (IMG submission 21664)
AAAAGGAGACACTTATGTTCAGAACAGACATCCTCACAGAGACTTGCAAAAAGCCGAGAATTCAGAGCTGAGGTTTTTATGAAATTCACAATTTTAGTGATTTTGTTCAAGCATGACATTAACTCCGAAGGGAGCACTTTGGTGCAAAGTGCAAATCTATGGATAAAACTGTGGACGAAAGTCGCGTTTGCTGCTACATTTTTCACATATGCTTGAAATCCTGATTTTCGCCCAAGCATTGCTGGAGCACCGTCTGTCGTGCATCCAACCAACATACTCCAATCTAGATCATTCTGTTTAAAGAAATCCGCCAAAACATTCAATACATCTTTCCCTTTTGTTGTAGCAGCCAGCTCTTGACTCAACATTAACTCTGTTTTCACCGTGTTGTTTTGTATAAAGCGGACATAAACTAACAATTGGCTACACTTGGCGACATCTGTCGACTCATCGATTTGAATGGCAAACCCGAACTTTGAGTTTTTACTCCAGCGATTACTTGTTCAGCAACATCACCAGATATTTCTTTAATACGGCGTTTTACAGTGTCATTGGAAAGGGACACACTTTCCAATTTAACCGCTTCCTCGTCTCCAATCAGGTTCCTAACTAGTGCCTTTGCTGCTGGCAAAACAAGGGATTCTGCGATTGTGTGAGCTTTCATGTTCTGAGCAACCGGAAGAGAGACGTCATATGATGCTTTTACTACTCCAACCTTCTTTTGGCGAAATTGGCCTGTCTTGTCTGGGCGCTGTCTTTTTGCGTTCTCCCCTAGCCGCTCAAAGTAACTTTGATTTTTGTTCTTTTTTTCTGCATGGTTCGATTCAAGGTGCCGTTTTAACAAGCTGGGCTGCATGGTTGCATTAGAGAGGGTTTTCATGCAAAGCGCACACTGTGGCAAACGTTCTCCTCCGTGCTCGATAGCGATGAAACCACATTTAATGTATTCTGGATCATACTTTCGTTTTGATATAGCTAAAAATTATTTTGCTAACTTACTGATAAATTTGCTTCAACCTTTAGTCTGGTACAAGTGATCTGACAAGCACACAGAAAATGTAAGAAGATGTGACGTAATAATACCGATGTAGAATTTATGCTGATTAATTTAGAAACTGTATTTGTGACGTAATAACGCGTATTGTAACGTCTGACGAAGATTCAAAAGTTAAAACATCAGCTCAAACGAAGAAAAATCTAAAAACAAAATGCACAACTGAATTTATTGTCACATCATGGTCACCAGGCATTGTAAATACCGTCAGCCAATAACTTCGCGTACCACTTAAAAAGCTCTCGCGTACCGCTAGTGGTACGCCTACCACAGTTTGAGAACCACTGCCCTATATAGTCACCATGACTCCTTCCACTGCTTGCCATCTCCATCAGCACACATGGCTGCTAGGTCGTCAGCGTATGCATTCCTTTCTGGAGATGGTGATTGGCCAATCAAAGTTGAAGATGTTGACTAAAGCCTGCTTTAACACAAATATGCATGTCGAGTAACTATCGAGTAACTAAAAACTCTTTCATAAGAAAACTACGTCCTGAATTTATGCTTATCATCCGAAGATCTTTTCGTATTTTCAGATAAAATGAATTTGGTTTGAAGCTCCTGTTCATGCAAAAGTGTTGTTGCTCATTCTTTTAAAAAATATTCTAACAGCTTAAATTTCTTAACGCAATGGCAAGCGATGAGACGTCGCTCATCTTAATGTTCTTTTCGCTAGAACTTGCAGTCGCGCCATATGTTCAGAAAGTATGTCAGATTCTTATTTTCCGGAGCAAAACAAGCGTGCAACTCGTCACTTTGTGCACTATGTTGGAGCATCAAGTGTTAGGCAGCAAATAACTGTATAGGAAAAGGGTGTTATGCTGGTCTGCGCATGGCTGACTGATTTGGACAAACGCAGCATCAAAATAGAGAGTGTGGCAAGCACACCAGTGTAAACACTTAGACAAAGGAAACCTCTTTTCAAATTTCAAACCTTGACTTGACTTACACTCAGAGCCGTATCAGCCTCCCTTCATACCTCCCACTAGGGGCGCCCATGCTATCACAGGGGACCCGAAATTCAGCCCCGTCGTCATGGGGGCTTGTGTGGGCTTAACCCCCCAAATTGAAATGTGAAACACTAGAAATTAGTGAAGTTTGTGTCAGTCCGTATTCTATTCTGTCCTGTAATTTATAGATGGAGCAGTACCTGCTGTTGTTACCTACAACAGTGTTTTCAACCGGGGTTCCGCGGAATCTCAGGGTTCCACGAGTGCGTGCCATTGGTTCCACCGAAACAGACCGAAATTGCCTGGGACGAAATTTGCAACCGCAGTTCTACGCGGTTTGTAGCAATGCGACTGTTTCTCAGTGTCTTTGCCACTATAAACAATATTGAAAACTCTATTTATCAGCTGCTTTGAATTACTGCACCTTTGTATTACGTCACATGCAGAAATCGTCAAGCACAAGTTTCGCAGTTTTGAATTATTGCAGTCAGTGGCGGAAATAGAGGTTTGAGCCAAGGGTAAAACTTAGCTAAAAGGGGCCCACTGGCCAACGGGGGCCACTAGCCAATACTCAGAAAAAAATTTTAGAAATAGTAGTGAATCCGGGTGATGTGAATGTCTGTATCTAGCTAAAAAACGAAAACATCCGGAAAAACACAACCTACAGAATATCTAAACAATGCTGAATATCAAAATGTAAGCAAAGGGGGGGCGGTTTTTACATTTAGCTTACTAGATTGGGCGTCTAGCCCCCCTGTCCCCCCGTCAGTTACGCCGCTGATTGTAGTGTAATGGTAACTGTAATATTATGAAACATTATTCAACTGAAGCTGCAGTTCTTGTACTCGGTACAAATATCAAGAGTGATCCCAACTCTTGTTCTTGATCGAGGAGAACTTTCAATTTCTTGTAAAATGCACATGATCTTTAATCGCTAATATCGATTAATGATCCCAGAACGAAATCACGAATTTTGATGATTTCATGATAAAACATAGATGCGACATTTCTACACATATGGTTTATTACAGGAAGTAGGATAGACACTTGGATCGCTGCATAGAGTTCCATGAGCAACGCAAAGATTCCGCTGCAGCAAAACGTTTAAAAAATACTGACCTAGAATAACATCGCCTGATCATTTTTGATACGTTTGTGAGGTAATGAGCGTATTTGAGGCTTGAGCGTAAAGCGTCAGCATTCATTGCTTATAGTAAGTTAAATACTGCATTGGTTACAAATAGATAATTGAATGTTCCACCAGGTTAAAATGAACAGAGAGTTAGTTTCTATTGCATTTTTGTGTGGTGTGACGGCGCACTGCGTCACATGCCTGAGCGCTCGATCGGGAAATAGGCCTAATTCAAATATGTGGTGTCGCGCAAGCAACAGTATAGGCCGAGCGTTAACCTGGTCGAGGGGGGAATCTCTATTGCCCCTCGCCCGTTGCACTTGCAGACTTGGCGTTGTTTCGTTGCGCGTTCGCATCTCCCGTAAGGAGTCGCACCATTGGTGATAGGTAACGATCCGCTAGCCGTTTGAAATATGGGTCTGCCTCCTACGTAAGCCACAGCCTAAACCACGCACGTTTGCTAGGCATAAATCTAGGTGGCAAAAATACTGCTCCAAAAGCAGAACAACCAAATAAGCATGATTTTCCCCTTTGAAAGTTTAATAGGAAATAAAAACTCACTTCGTTGATTACAGTTTTAAAGATAATGAGTGCAGGTCTATGTGGCCTACTGCAATAAAGTATGTGCAGATTTTTCTACAACATTCCATTACCAGAGACAAACCATTCTTTGCAACTAATTACGACGAACGTTNGCGTTTATTTTATTTCCAGTGGTCTGTCCCAAATGTAGGTACAGGTGAATCACCAGTGGTGATCACTGTACAACATGTTTTGGGCCATGAAATGCACTTGAATCACTTGGCATGTTCTTTATAAACTGGGAGCGCTAAATGCGAGTTTGAGTTTAGTTTTTTTTATGTACACTTCAGGCGTCTGAAAAAAAACGTTTGAAATTTTAGATATTATGTCAGGAAATGCTATGTATCGAACAAATTTCACATCGGTAAACAACACATGTATCCAGTCCACAAACGGCCCCAAATAAGGTTTCTTACTGTTGTCGGACACTTTTGACATGTTCACGTCTAATCTGCTTCCGTCAACGGCTTGCAAGTTGCAAGTGTGACGCTCAGGAACATGCCGCAGATCATGTTGTCTGGAGTTTCCCAAACAACGACTTTCTAATGGGGCATGCGGTTTTGTAATGACGAAAGCATACATTGGCTGCTCAATATATGCCCCACTAATTTAACTGAGTGATTTAAGTTCAAAGATAGACTTACGAGACACCGCGACGAGATTCCTATTCATAAAAATGTAAATGTTTTTTTTTTGGATAGATAATGAGGAAGGGCCGAGCCATACCTTTCGATTTGGTGGCACTGAGGCAGCAATCACATCGCAAGAGGGTCTGGTATGATTGTCCGAAAAGATTTTGAACTCTTCGTCTTCATGGTATAATGTATAACCAACGTAACACAAATGCTACACGGTGGGTGGGTTTTTAAGGGACATTTTATGGTCTTTTTCACATTCCAAATTCGTTGTTGTTAACATATTAGTCTTATTTAGGGACACATGGCACCGTTCTCTACAATCTAGATTCTAGAGAGTGTTTGTAGAGTCTACACTATTGCATTAGTATTCCAAAATTCCGAAATGATTTTCTCTTATACCTGAAACTACTGAGGGTAAAGAAAATAGCTCACTTTTCAGAAAGTTCTCTAAGAACATTTGAATTCGTTTTTAATATAGATTTATCCTTCTGTTTCTATGAACCGATGCAAATTTGTTAACAAAGGAATCCATACTCAGATAGCTAGGCATGCCTGATGCGCAATGGGGAGAATGGCAAGGTCGCTCAGCCTTTCAGAAGCAATATGGCATCCTGAATAGTCGTTACTAAACGCAGTTTTAAACAACTGTCCTCTGCTTTATAGAGTACGTTTTCCAAATTACACGATCTACGACTGAAATTCAAACACCAACCACTCTCATATCTATCTATCTATCTGTCACAAGTTTTCCTGGAAGTCTCTGAAAATTTCTGTATTTCTCTACACACAACTTCAAAAATTTTCTTTACTCTTTCCCTACCTCCTTATTACGCAGTTTGTTCGTGGTAATGGTGAAAACGCAAGCTATGTGAAAAACGTGGCATGTGGGCTCAAGTAGCGATCACAACAGAGAACGTCTTTGCATCCAGATACCGGAAAACCTTTTCTGCATTAGCGGAATGTCCAATTAGTGCGGCAGATAAACACTGTTTCTGGAAAAGAATTAAACAACCACGTGCAGTCAAGCCACTGGCAAACAAATAGGGGGACATCACGTACGTCTCGCTGAGCTAGTCTTGGTTCGTGTCTCTGAATCAGAAGAAGAATAGTCTGTAAGCCATACACTGCTGTATTGACAATGTTCCGAGTTCAATGCGGAGCGTTACGTTTTTTAACTAAGTAGCTGGATATGCTCAGCTGCAAATGTTTATGGCTTAACACCGATAGTGTGATTGCAAATAATGTGGTTTTAACTCACGTACTATGTGAACTGTTAAATGTTTCATCAACAACATGAAAACTTTGCNAACGTTTCTAGCAGATGCTTCACCACAATTATGCCCATGGTGAAAACACTGGCATAGAAAATAAAACAAAGTAAAAATTTCCCAATCATCCGCACCCCCTAGATCCGCCCCTGATGAAATGTATTCTTTGAAATATATCTGAGGAATGCACACACAGTTGGACGTAAAATTTACTGTTTAAGCAGTGCCTAAGTAGGCTATTTGCTTTATCATCAGAAGCATCAGTTTAACCTTCAAAAACATATTTTTAAATAGCGATGTTGTTTCGTACAATTTTGCAGTGTAGTTTTGAACCTCTGGCAAATTTATCTGAATCAAATCTAGGCAGTCACATTGTTTTTATTCAAACGTTTGTCGACATTTTCGTTGAGCGTAAGTTTTGATATTTGTTGTTCTACAAGAATACGTTTCTTTATTTTTGCACTTAATAATACTGAAAACGAGGTTTTCAAGAAAGCAAGTAGCCTATGGAAGAATCTTTTTCTAAAGCTTTTACGAGATGTTTCAACTGACGCAGCGTCATCTGCAGTGAGGGGCGGATGATGATTTCTCGTAGAATCTGGAGTAATCCGGCAAAGTAATGTTGGCCCCACCCAGTTTCTCATGTCATCGGCCACGACTAATATTTATAATGTTTTCTTCTGTCTTTTGAATCCCACACGCATAAGAAACAGGAAAATGTGAATCCTACTTGGAGTCTACTCAGTGACGTTATGCTTTCAAATCCGCACACAGGAAATATTTGAAATTGTTGTCAGACAAGCTATCAGTTCCACTGTATGTCTATTGATCTTTTGAATTGTACAGGGACGTCAGGGAAGTTGCGACTCGCGAAAAGCCGTGGTTGGATTCAGCTGAAGACTGATGAATAGGTGGACAGCATATGCCTCCCATACTATACGTTTGATTTTTACGTTATTTGTAAACAAGCTTTCCACCAATGTCTTTTCCTTAATTGTGTTTCACCTTCTTAACGACTGATCTGTATAATAAAAATGGTCATTGTGCAACGCATTGTGAAGAGTAGCTCTGATAGCAAAGACTTGTATTAGAATAGTAGGGCACTACGATTCTGAAAATGTCAAAGGAGAAGTTTCAATGAGGTACAAAACACGAACCTGGTCATGGATGAGTTGCTTCAAGCAAGCGCATCACTGAATAATGCATACCTTTGTGTATTAATTAGCGTAAGGTGGACAGTACGAGAACGCGCCACCAGAAAGTTGCGCAATGCTACGAAAAGAACAAGGGGCTTTCAAACTTAGTGCAGCCCCGATGAAGCTTGGATGGCTTGTTGAGAAAGTATTCATTTGTCTAAACAAGGGGTTAAAGAACGGACGCGATACCTACAAAGCAATGTAGCAGTCGTCGGGAAACAGTTGCGTAGCCAGACCAAAATTTTTTTTGGGGCAAATCCTTTGACGTTAAGCGAGCAACAGTGATTTGCTTGGGACACTGCTTCTCAAGTCACAAAATGACAAGATACGCTAGAAAGTTTAGGGGAACGATAACCCTTTGAACCCTCTGGCTGCGCCTATATCGGAAAAAGATTCAAGTCGGCACCTTTAGCTACAAGATTCCCCTTCGTAGTTTCCTGCTGATTTTTACAGTAATAATATAAGAAACTAAACAAGGTGAAAAGATAACTGATTGGAAAATGAGAGTTGGAAAGTACTTTCGTAGCTTTGGCTACTGGCAACATGTTGGCACACCCAGGGGTTGTTGGACGGGGAACGCGTTCCACATATTTTTCACGGTGACCTACCTTGAATATGCGTAATTTCACCAGTGGCGTTTGGCGGTCGTTGTTGCTGGGTATGCGCTGTTTGTGACGTCACACTGCGATGTTAAATTCACGTTTCCAATCCAACGTTTTGGCGAAGTTTGTTGACACAATATGCATATTGATCTACACGCACTCCTTATTCGTTGTTGTATAAATGGCATTGTATTGACTTTATACTATCATCGCTACAACATGGATGCCGGTGCAAAATATACTCAACGCTACGACCAGGCAATCATAATGCAAAAGTATCAGACTGCACCTTGAAACAAGGGAGTAAAACGCACTCAGCCCTGCAACAGCGCAGTTCACAACTGCACAAACAGTCTACGCAAATGGCTCGTCGAATACGAGCAGTCGAGTCCAGGTGTGCGCCTAGAATGGGTCAGACCCTGGTTTGAGAGATCGAAACAAACAGGGGATTAAAATGCACGCAGCAGTCTACGGCTCTGCGGGAATGTCTCCTCGAATTGAGGTTGACAGACGTCCTGAGCGCCAAGGACTGCCCTTGAATTTGCTATCAAAACTGGTTATGTCCTTGAAACTTGAAAACATTTCGTTGTCCGTGAGTATTTTCCGGCGTCCTTGAAAGTTCTGGACCACTTGTAAAATTGTTGATGATTGAACTGTTGATTACATGGAATAGTCAAGAATGAAGATCAAACAATGTAATTGAACAGAATAACGTGCAGGTTTGTTCCATCACTGCGTAGGCCTGCGCATATTGTATTACCCCTGTGTTCCATACTTCATTTACTTGTAAAATGTACATGTAATAATTACTTTGCGTTCATAGTAAATGTGGTTGATTACCCATTGTTGTTCAGCAATGTTTTTTTGAAAAAATGTTCTACACCACTATATGAAAAAAGTATTTAAAGACGGCATGAAGTAAAATTCAAATAATCACGAAACGACAACATGCCTTGGAAAAATTTTGATAATCTGGCAACCCTACCTCGAATACATACTGTCGAGCGTTGTCACTCTATTGTTACGGAAAAGTATTGCATTTCATTATAAAAAAACACTACATTCACAAAAAACACTACATTACAAATAGGTAACAGATTTGTCAGATTACAAGAAAATTGGTGTTGTACTTAAGAAAGGGCGGATATTTGCTGAATATTATATATATATTTATTTATTTGTCTCAGACCAGATGGTCCAGAGAACACACACACGCAAACGATTGTTCTTTTACGCCTGAAAATCTTTCAATATGACTTGAAGTGCAACACCTTTACACATGGTAAATTACTGCATAGGTGAAAAAGACCAATCGCACATCCAAAAGGCAAACTTACACACAATGAAACTGGCCAGAAAATGTGTTGCAATACAAACAAAGACATTGCGCAACTCATTGTAAACCAGATGTAAAGAAAACGGGAGATAGCAGCAACTCTAGTGTTTGTTTGCACAGGTCACTGAAACGTTTAACAGATGACCACAGTTACTTCGCAGCGGTTTAACTCAAAACAGATTATATGTTCTTGTGTTTGTTTTAGTTGTAATCAGGTAAAATGTTTGGCAAATTACAATTCCACAAAATCAAAAAGTCTCAATTACAGTTACAATTACACAAAATTGTGTAATTAAGTACACTCAGCTCACTCATTAGAAACACTAGATAGCTATTAAAAACACTAAGAACACTAAATGAAATGCAAAAACACTAGATCTTGTTGAAAAACACTAGGAGTGGCACCACTGCTCCGAGGTGTGCGCCTGAGCATATGCGCATTACCAACAGACAATTTGTGCAGTGAAATCTCATTCTCGCGCACTCGCAACTTTCCAAAACATAGAAAAAGCACGAAAACAAGAAGCTACTTGAATTACATGTGTGCTTTGTGCGTATCTTGATAAGATTTTATACTTAGCCTAATATTTCAAAACGTTTGTAATTCATTCAGAACTCTGCTAATTCAGCCTTAAAATAATTATCCTCATCAAAATAAACGTTTGCTCAGTGTAAAATTTCCTTAGAGGGAACGCTGCGCTGTCGAGCCCTGAAGGTGTGTACCATTCAGGCGCACACCCAAGGTTGAAAATTCGAAACAAACAGGGGAATAAAATATACTCAGCCCTACAGCAGCGCAGTTCACAACTGCAAAAACAGTCTGCGGCTGTGCGAATGCCTCGTCGAATACAAGCGGTCGAGTCCAGGTGTGTGCCACTAGGCGCAAACGCATGGTTGCCATATCGAAACATGTTAAACTACAAAAGAATTGAGAATGCGCATAAAGTACGAAAAAAGCTTTCGTTTCTATGTGGTTGTTAAATATACAACTTCTGGCTTAATAGAACTGATACTATTTTGTGATTTCCCTCGATCGCAAGATCTGGAAAATGTTACGTCATGATCAATTTGACAGGGTGTGCGCCGCACAACTAGCGCACCCGCAGTACGCGCCCCTGAGTTTAACTCAGATTTCCTGTGTGTACTTCCAGACGTCGCATAAATAAATAAATGACCAACTATAGTTTGCTTGGCACCCTAAAAATTGTAAATATTTTCGTTTGTAGTGTAATGAAAGTGAATGCTTTTTTAATGAAGTGCTGTTGTAAATGGCTAGCTTTTTGGGTGCGTTCCCACACTTCTTTTTTTAAATATTGCACCCTTGGCACACTCCAAAACAAAATGACCAGACTTTTCGAAGAAACCAAACACAAGTTGATGAAATGCAAAAAAAATCGCTAACACCAAGGCATCAAAAAACAGCACCAATCAAACCATGCTTGCCATGTAGTCACCGCATGCCACGACGTCCTGCAACTCAGGAAAAGCTTTGGACCTTGTGAAGCACGATACGCAGGCTTGTATATTTCAGCACTTTGGTTAGTCATCGAACATGCATGCTTAAAGGTGGAATATTGGCGCCAATACTGATAACTTTCTAAACAATTAGAGATTGCAGTGTAGCAGGTGAGAATTGTTTTGTATCAGTAGCAGCAGGGTTTTTTAAGGCGTTTTAGGGACCCGATTCGGGTCTCTAGAATTTCAAATCTGGTCCCTAGAATCAGAGAAAATTATCATCGGGTCCCTAAAATCAGAGAAAAGCGGGTCCCTAGAATCAGAGAAACCGGTTCCTTACAGATCCATTTTCCTTAAAAAAACCCTGGTAGCAGCTATGTCGATAAAACGTTAGGAAATGAGCCTCTTGTGGAGGTGGTTGTGTAACAACCAGTTTATTATAAGCATATTTTTCTTAGAAATCAACTTTACAGTTGTATCAAGATCTTGTCTACAAAACTGGCGTGTTCGATTTTACTTTGACAAAATAAGAAATTCGTTAAATTTCAGCCGAGAAAAGCCGTAAATCTTCGTTGACTCAAAACGTAATCTAAAGTGATTTTTGGGTTGTCCGCTCGATTTTTACCTTTTTGTGTTTTGGATTCACTAAACTATATATCATTTCTTATAAAATCGTCAGTTCAGTTACTGTAAGAAAATAAGTTGAAGGACAAGCCTAGAAGTCTAATAATAAGTTGTATTTTAGAAAATTAGGGTTGGTGTTGCCCTTATAAGAGGCACATTGGCATTGAAGATGATACCTTCCGTGGTTAGAGTCAAAGTTTTTGCTCTTTTCTGTCTCTGCGTGGTCGACATTGATGCACGCCTAAAATCGAAGACACCGTCCTACCCATGTCCACCCACTACTTCAAAAACTTCAGCATCGACTCCTACAACTTCGATCCCTTCCGCAACCTCTTCGACTCAGACTCCAGCAATGGCTGGTCATTCTCGCAACAGCAACACGTAAGTATTTCAGTGGTGTCTTTTATTTGATGATTGGCTAGTTAAAAATAAATCTACGCTGTTCAGTGTCGGCAGTGTCACTTATTTTCAATTTTGTTGAGTTTTGGCGTAGGCAACCTGATTTCTAATAGACAGTAGCACTGCAATTATGTTTGAATTAGGAATGTGGAATGTATAGAAAAACAAAACATGCAGCAATGCAAAATACCAAATGCAACAATAAATGCAAGCAGGGAAAGGCACGGACGGAAGAGCCCTGGGTATTTCAAGTTTTGTGGGGCAGCTGCTGAGAGTCTTTTGTCATATCCTTTACTTTGCGCATTTGGAAATAAGTGCTCAACGCATGATAGGCTGCAGATAACGCACAAATAGTAAATACAACACAGTTTGACAAAACGCTTTTTAAGTGGTGATAATACGTTGAGAGTGCTTTGCAAATGTTTCAAGCATGAAAAAGTGATAACACAAAAATTAGCAGCTCAGCACTTTTAGCATGGTCTATTCTGTGCCCTACTCCGTCTCTTCAATTTGAAAAGAAACGAAAAGCAGAAGGTAGCAAATGCACAGACGTGACGTGTTCGTACGGTTGAAAGTTTGCAAGAAGTTGCTCAGTCTTTTGTTGCTAATGACTTAATACTGCACCAACTGTCTTTCCAGCGCTTGTGTTTGTGCATGCGTGTGCGAACGCGAGTGCTTCCCTTTCTGAAAGTTCTGAAACTATTAGAAACACACGCACGACATGGAATGGCAATCTCGTGACCGGATATGCGATTCCACAACCTATGCTCTCACTTCCAAGTTCCAACACTCACAACCATGGTGATTTTGAAAATTCTTCCGGATCAAAATTTATCTTTCAAAAAGATCTTACTGTCTGCGTAAGATGAAAAGGCGTCAAACTGCATTTGCCAATCCCCCTTTTTAATGCATTGTCTTTCAACGAACTCACCAATTTTGACGACCTCCAGTCGTTATAGAGTCACTTTTGGTGATATAATGTTGTTGTCAGGTTCGTAGTAGAGTTTTTGTGACCGGGAAAATGTGGGTCTCTACTGCCTACTGCGTCTAGGAGGAATTAGTTTCGCAATGCCTTGTAATTGCAACTGTGATCCTTCTGTTTAAAAACGTGCTTAACCCCCTACAAAAGGCAATCATGCAGCTTGGCTGCTCTGTCGTTTTTTCCTTTTTTCTGTAGCAACGTACCTTGAATGCTTCAAAAAAATCACATTCGCCCGTTGCATCTATGATTTTTCTTTTTTAGCGATTAGCGGGACTTATGACCAAAAGGGAAGATTGACATAAAAACTGAAATAAAATTTTGGAGCAAGGAGTTTGAAGTTTTGTAGAGCTCGAACTCTCGTAGTATCCATAGCTGGAGCCATGAGGGTCGGGAGGATTTTTTCCAGGTGTGGCCATTAGAATTTTTCCAAAAGTTTTCTAGGTGGGCAAAAGTGGTGAAATTTTTTTTTTTAAACACGAAACTAAGAAAACAACCTTTTATTGATAAAACTTTCAAAATCCAGTGGGGCCTTGGCTACCCCTGCCCTCCCTTCCGATGCCCATGGCTGGAGCGTGTTTGTTGCTCCTTTGCTTTCCACGTTACCTTAAGCAAGCAACGTGGCAAAATAAGATAACTTACCTAAGTGTGTTGCAATAAAAACAAACGACGGTATACGAATGTTGGCCGCAGGAAAAACCTAAAATATGAGTCGCGTTTGTGAAGATGGCGTTTGTGAAAATATTCAACCTGTTGTGAGTGTGTTTAACTTTAAATATATGAACACGCTCACATCAGCTTGAATGTTTAATACATACAAACAAGACAGACACAAAACCTAGCGACTCAGGTGTTTTGTCATGGCCTATGCCTTATATATTTCAAAAAGGGCAGGCAAACGCAACGCAAGTGATACGTTTAAAAGTTGTTTGACAAAATGGACGCTTTTAGATGCATGTTTCTTACTAGCGTGTGATTAACGTTTCTATGTTCCGAAAAAATGTTATACCCCGCTGAGAAACAAAAGTGTCTTTGTAAAGCAAGTAACGCGCAGATTCTTGTGTGTGGCTACTGACTGCTGCATTATTCTAAAGCAAAGGAGGGAAATTAGGGGCCCAAGGGCCACATTTGGCCGGCAACAGCATTTTCAGAGACCTGCTAACATTCAGGAAAAATCTTCAAATGTGAAATGTCCTCTAATTTATCACATTAAATGTTAGTGCTGAGGCTAACCTGAACCGAGAATTGCTTCTGTTTCCATCGACTTGCTTTTATTTCCCTTAGAAAACATGGTTCTCCGCGAAAAGCGGCTTTCCCAAAGTGGACCCCGAGTCAAATTAATTGCCCATCCCTGTTCTATGAGTAAAGTTTTCGTGACTTTGAACAAAGACAACTTGAGGTTTCTTGGAAGTACCCTTGTGTTTCATCACCCGGAATGTGTCTTATTGATTTAGTGGACAAACAAATTCAGTGACGGATACTAATTCTCTTCTGTTCGGCTTTGAGTTATCCTTTTACCTTGTTTTGTATCAACAAGCATAGCTACTGGTGTTGCTCCTTGCATATGTAATTATCAGTTTGTTTTACGAAATGACACCCATCACCGGAAACCTAATGTTTTGTCTGTTTGTCTACTGCTGTTTTTTCAACAGTTAGGTAAGAAAGCGTTGCCACGAATAAAACCAAAAATATATTGTCTAGTTGTAAATGGGACAATATTTATTGTCTTCTCCGTTTTTCTTCACAGGTAATAGGATGTACAACATGGCACTTAGACCAATCCTCGCGTGTATGAACTGCGTTTCATGAAAAAACATCTGTATGTAAAACTACAGCGAGCAGTTCACGAAAGGATATGATTAAGGGATCGATCTACACAGTCACAGCATTCTTCCTGTCGTGGAATTTGGGAAAGCACTTTTACTGATAGAAAGGCCTTGAGTACAAAGTCTTTGGTGTACATCGCAATACTGCGTTTGCTTACAGAATCAGCTCGTTGGGATCTTGGTTAAAAACTGGTATTGTATAAACATCAAAGTTTTCGTAGGAGTATTTCGAACACTTCAGTTCTTAAACGAGTCTGGCAAGAAGCTGCAGAGCGTTCTGGCCCAATTGAAAGGTATGACTAAGCAGTAGACAGGATAACCTTCTTAGGTGATTCTAAAGATTTGTGTAGATTGGTAAAAGCAGCACGTGGCAGATCAGCCCACAGCCACGTTTTCGGTTGAAAAGGAAGAACAGTGATAGACGAGTATATTTTTGCATTCTACATGAAACATTGCAGGTTGCTGGTTATTTTCAGTTTACTTTGCATCTTACCTGCAGCGGGTGTAGAGGCGTTTGTAAACCGAAACGCATGATCGTAAGTTAGATTGAATGCAATCTGATGTTATCCAGGTCGTTGCAAGGAAATCTAATTATCATGATTTCCCAATCAACGTTGTTCCCAAAATACGGGCCAAACTCGTGATTTAAAGTGGACCCAGAAAGTACCGGTAGATTAGAAATCAAAAGGTTCGTGGAGTCAAGCTTGCTAGTAAAAAACAATGCGCATAAAAAGGTTGGGGGACAAAATCTTGAATTTTCGAGCAACATTTTGTAAGTCGTACAAATTAGCTTAATCGGGCGTAGCAGAGCATTTTTAATTACTTTTTACACATCAGTAAACATCTGAGCAAGCACAATTTGACCAAATTTGACATTTTTAAATAAACGCGAAAGAGAATGAACTGTAAAGAAAAAGGAAGAAGATGCAACAGCCTTTGGTTTTAAATAGCGCAACTGACAAGAAGGAAATGCTTCAGCAACAGAACTTTTCATTCAACTTCAGGTTTAATTAATATATAGCAGAACAATTAAGGCCTATGGGGGTCCTACGTATGACGAGCTATTGAGAAATGACTTGAATCAAAATATTTACTCTCTGATTTTATGCAACAAAGCACGCCCACTCAAAATTTCTTCGTAGTGTTGAAAGTGATATCTCGTGACTGACATTCGAGAAGCTTTTTCTTTATAAACTGTGACTCTAATTAAGAATTTGTCATTACGTGATCGTAAAAACTAAATGTAGAATGAACCGTGACTCGCCAGAAACATTTTTGATGAGTTGAGCTGTCATTTCAATCTTTCGCTGTAAGATGCCTCGAAGATTATGGTTTGAGTGAACAATGTTAATGGTTTAGTATTATGTCCTTAGTCAAATTCAACACAAGTTATAGACCATAAAAATGTGAAACGCACTCAAAACAAAGACGACTGGTTAATGTGATTTGTATTGGATGTCTGGTGAAAGTGGATCAGCAAATGATTCCAGCTGGGTTTCCCAAAATTTACGTCCGCTATCAATTCTCAAACCGCAATTTTCAGTTACAAAATTATACGAAGTACTGTAAATTCGTGCCATCAACCAGTGCTATATCTCACCTAAATGAACTACAAAAATAAATGAAGGCAGCACAATTATTCCATCAAATATTGCCAGGCTTGTCCATGGGTACGTCATTCCTATGGGAATCCCATGGGAAACGTCCCATGGGATGGGACAGGCATAAATTGCTATGGGATGGGAATGGGACAGATAAATATGTCCCATGGACAAGCCTAGG
>JGI24158J21664_10006117_pt1 | contig 15822 bp, 11 predicted proteins | sample Ectturendosymbi3_FD_21664 | JGI IMG/M metagenome (IMG submission 21664)
AAAAAAAAAAAAAATTAAAGGGCTTTATGAGTTGTCCGTGGCATTTGCTGACATTCAGGTCCTTGAAAAGGGCCAAAAACTACTGGCCACAAGAACAGCGGCTGACCGCCCCACGGATCATACTATTCCTCAGGTTCCATAAGTGCGAAAAGGAAACAGCATCAAGTTACTTCAAATAATGTGCGTGTTCGATTTACATGCTGGAACGAGGCTGTTTGTGGTCACCATACTTGCTGGAACGGAGCTGTTTGTGGTCACCATATTTGCTGAAACGGAGCTGTTTGTGGTCACCATATTTGCTGAAACGGAGCTGTTTGTGGTCACCATATTTGCTGAAACGGAGCTGTTTGTGACCACCATCACGACTACTAGAAAATAACAACGACCTTGTTTATGATTGCGGACGCGTCGCGGAAGTGGCAAGCTATTGTTTGAATGCGAAGCGTGCTCTTCGTCCAAATCACGTGACTTGCTTTCTTCTCATCTTACTACTTCACTCTCGCTTTTCTTCTTTCGATTCACTCTCGTTCGCAGTCTTCGCTGTCTTGCGAGTTTTTTTCAGAAGCTTTGCCGTTGTCATGCCGACGCCGATGAGGACAATGGCAACGATGTGGAGCCAGAAATAGACCGACTTCCAATACCTTTTGAAAGAAGAGGGTAATTGAAAAAGAAGAGGTAATACACCGCGGTGGCTCGACTCAGCTGCCTGAAGCAATGACTTTCAAGAGTTGAATCTAATGTTATGACCAGAGTTGCGGAGTCGGAGGATTTTGGGTGGAGTCGGATTTTTTTGTCCGACTCGACTCCGGATGTGCAACTGGATCATTTTTTCCATCACACCCTAAATTGGGAATTCCTGTTGAAACTGTACAATTTCTTTTAAAACTTTTGTTGAAACAGAGATTTCTTGCTGTGCACCATGATTTCCATTGATTTTAACAGGCAAATTTCATTCCCTTTATGTTGAGGAGTCGGGAGTCGGAAATGTTGGAAAGGTCGGATATTTCACCTCCGACTCCGTAACCCTGATTATGTCACATAACTCCGCAACCCTGATTATGTCGCGTATTATGACAAAACAGCTAAAAGCTTCGAAGTCAGATATGGTGCTAACCTAGTTCAGAAAGCAATTGAGCAAGTTAGTCTCTTTTTTTACCCCACCTTCATCACAATACCATTAGACATTGTTTTCATCATAATAACCTTGGTCATTGTTTTCATCATAATAACATTGGTCATGGTTTTACTTACACTTTTGTTCTACGAAAACGAAACAGTGCAGAAATCAGAAATTTACTCCACCATGCCAGCGCTTTCTTCAAACATTTTATTGCCCTACTTAGTGATGACAACCCCCAACCACTTGACACGTAACTATCAATCCCGTCACCTGCAGTACTGTTTGATGACTGGAATGGGGGGGGGGCGGATTTACTTAAAACTCCACTCTCTTCTCTAAGGTCTAACTTTAAGCAATTATCGAACTAGTACTCCATGCACCGATAAAAGCGTGTATTCTGGTGTAACACAAAATCATTAAAAAAAATCAAGCCAAAAACTGCAGCCATGTTCATCCAACTACTTTCGAATTCGGATAAAACTTGCATACCCGCCCAGTAAGCTTGGCACGAAGTATTGCCCCAAGCCAGGAGTGCTCAATACGTCGATCGTGATCTACCAATCGATCTCAAAGATACTGTGGGTAGGTCGCATGACATTAACACCCTGGCTGATTCCAATCAGTGTAAGTTATCAGAGTAATGCCAGATAATGACAAAAAATGTACATCGTTAATTGTGTCGTGTTGTGCAATATGGGCTTCATGTGGGTATGCAAGGTACACCAACATACATTGTAAAAATAATTCTCAATACATTTAATAATAAATATGTTTTGCATTTTATAGTAGGTAGATCATTGTTCATTTTTATAAGTATCTCGCATGCTGGAAAAGTGTGAGAACCTCTGCCCTAAGCAAAATTCATTGGAACCACACGCGGAGAGTCACAATACCATCGTACAAGGCACTTGCGTATTAATGCAAACAAAGATAAGGCTCTCTTATACTGAGCTTGTTTGTTCGTGTGAAGAGTAGTAACAATCAGGCGAGGTTGCTGAAGGTGGGATGCGCGAACAAAGAATAACATTCTTGCTTCTGGGTGAGACATGAATACAAACCATTGCCAGTATCAAGTAGAAACACGAAAGCAGTGATAACATGTTTTGATGTTTTTTATTTAGGTGATTTTGCTTTCTAGCAGGCTTGACTTTTTTTGTTTGAAGTGGCTTTCTCTCTCGTTCGAAGCGGCTTTTTCTCTTTCGGAGAGTTTCGTCTGACGCAGGCTCCAAGTGTCGAACTCGGTTTCACACAAAACTTCCAAAGGTTAGCGTACGCGCGTGAAAAATTGTGACAGGTGAGCAAAGGCGGCCCAATGCATCGTTAAACAATGCCGGGTTGGAACACTGTAAAACACTTGAACCTTATTTTACTGGTTGTGAAGTTTGTAGAAATTTAGTTGGTTTTACCAACAGGCCAACAGGAGAGTTTGAAGGTGGTAAGTCTGGGAATTTCCTGACTGATAAACGCGACACGGCATTGAGTCAAACAGTCGCCGGACCAGGGGCTCTTAACCTTTTTCACATATCTTACCCTTTTATCAAACACGATTACCAGATTTAACCCAAATGCACTTAATGGTGCTCATTTATTGAAAGTACAAAATTGAAATTCTTACAGTTTAGAATGACTAAAAAAAATTAAATTTGCTGCAATTAATGGTTCAGTACATTCGCCCCTTTGGAAGATGAAATTTACCCCTGGTTAAGAACCACTGCGCCGGACCGTTTACATTAAGGGTGGGGAACCTGTTTACTATTACGGGTCGCATCCATTGCGGAATATCGATGCCGGGTCATTGTCTTTATCTTCCAAAAATAATGAGAGAAAACTACGTCAACGAGTGAGAGAGACTTCTGTTGAATTACTGTCTTCGTGTCGCCTTCTTACGGAGTTTCGTTTTGACACGATGTTGTGTTCTAACTGGGGTAACATAAATTCTGATGCGGACCATATTAGATGTTAACGCGGGCCGCAGGGTCCCCACCCGTGGTTTACATGGAAGACGACGCGATACAGAAGACCGAGCGCAGTCGAGTAACATCTGTGGTACTTGGATCAGAACTTTTGGCGAACCATAGTGTTGACGAATAATCTGTCTTGTGACGCATACAAACGAGTGATAGACGTTTTACATCAGCAAACGAAAATCCGGGAAAATTCAGTTTCGTTTATACTCTGTTTCTGTACTCCTTTGGGAGTGTCACGAGTGGTCTACGGCGCCAATCCCCGCTTTCTTGCGCCGTGGGCCACGCGTAAGTCTTCCGTATGACCCGACCGGGAATCGAACCCAGCCTACCAGCTTTGTGGCGCGCGCTCCACTAACCGCAACGCTTAGCCTGAAAGAGCCAACGACAAACTACAGAAACAAGCAACATTCTGCGGGGAGTCATACCTGTACGTGTCATGCCAGGATAGAAGTGCGAACGCCATGAACATGTATTCGAATGAGCGCATCTTCGCAAACCAGCTCAGCCTGAAACAAAACCAGTTAAAGCTTTTTATCAATGAAATTTAGAGAAATAGGAAGGCGATCCGGATGTTGCATGCACCCTGTGATCAACGCTGCCGTGTATTGCTGCAAGTCGATGCGGCAGAAGCAAATAATGCCTGACTTCGTATAATTGACGTTAAATTTAGTAGAGTCGCGGAGTTTTCTTTCATATAGAANTAAAATGCTTAAACTCGAATTATATGTGGCACAACACGCCTATTACACGCAGCANAACACATTAATTAAATTACATGAGACGTAACATGCTAACTATCTGAAGCNCAACACACCAATTGCCTGCGACGTAGCACACAATTGCCTGCGGCGTAACACACTAATTAGCAGTGTGGCGCAACACACTAACTACCTTACACGCGGCGTAACGTACTATTTACCTGTGGTGTAACACACTTAACTCCCTTTCTTGTTTAAAATCTAGTTAAACATAACTTGCTAATTAAACAAACTACTCCTTTCTGCCTTTCACCACTGGAAGGATCTTTTTAAGGGGGGGCTGCTCGCTAAAGTCGCCCCTGACTCAAGAGTACATTAACGGATAAGGTGTGGAAAAGTATCGCCACAAATTTACAAAAACACGAGCTTTTCTCACCAGTCGCATGCACCATGTAGTGACGATGGCATTCTGCGCTTCACCACAACAATGAATAGGTCCTCGGCCATCATCACCAAGGGCATTGTGAGGAATGCGCCGAAGTATCCAGGGTCAATGCCATGCCAGTAAGCACTCACAGCCATGACGGCTCCAACTCTGCGTGCACATCATTTGTCAAGTGTTGATGAGATAGACCAAGCAAGGCGTTTCAATTTTTTATGATAGGGCTCAAAGTACGATTCTTTTTACTTTGCCAACAGTCTATTTTCCCAAGGAGAGGACAAACAACGGGGACTACTGGACTTCTGCAAAGAACACAGTGCTTTTACAGTAAAACAGGGGTCTCCAAATATTTTTGTCTGAGGGGCGCACAAGCTATTGCACAACAGTTCGAGGGTCGGACATACACTCCCGGTCCCAAATAAAAGAATGTCAAAGTATGAATGTTGTTTAATATTAAAAGACGATTTATTAAAGAGATGGTAAAATTGCTTCTTTGAAGTCAGCATAGTGGGAAAGTCTGGCTTCAGATGGAATGTGCCTGATATTGACGAAGACCTAAGATTGCAGCAAAATATCAGCGAAGTTAGGCCAGCCCGCAGCGCAGTAATACTTAGCCAACTGACACTCACGTGGCCGTCTTGCGTAATGTCATTGTTTCGGGGTATGTTGGATTCTACAAAATCAACAAAATTTTCGGAGATACGTTATTTTTTTATTATTGTTTATGTGTCTTTGCGGATCGCATGAAATGGTTTCGCTGGCCGGATTTGGCCTGCGGGCCGTAGTTTGGAGACCCCTGGTATGCAACATCGGGTGACACTTCCCATTGCAATTCAATAAACCACGAACCGGAAGTGGATGTTACGCAACGATTTTACCCAACAAACTCCAGTGTTTCAAGTATTTGTGCTTGTTGCGGATACAATCCTGATTGGGAAGTTTGTGAAAGGGGTTGAAACGACGGCACATGACAGGTTTCATACGAGCAAAACACCCNCCGCAGTTGCCAGGCAACAAGCTTTAAATCTTCGCAGTTGCGAGNCAACAAGCTTGTAAATCTTCGAAGTTGCCAGGCAACAAGAAATCGGACAATCGAACAAACAAAACAAGCATGCATTGAAATACGCCTCCGTGCGTGGGTCCACTAATTCGAATAAAATCTTGAGAAAGAACAAACTTCCTGAGCGTGAAATTGAGTGCGAATACCGTACGCAATAGTTCTGCACTAAATCACTCTGACACTTCGGTGGGTTGTCACTTTTGCCGAGTTCTTGGAAAAAAACATTAAATCCACATTTACTGACGGTCAAGTTGTATTGTGATGTTATTGTTTAAAGTGCTGAAGAGCAGGTAAGTCCCGAGGAAAAATTGAGATATTATGGAGCTTCCGTCACAACTCAGCGCTGCAAAGATTCCGTATAGTCCAGAGCCAACTAACGTATACAACACAATGTATTGAGTGCACACGCACACAGAGCTGCTGCAGCCAGAAAAAGATTTCAGAGAACGCAGCAAGCAAGCACGAACCCCATCATGATCTGCCATCAGCCGAAAATAGATAATATCAAGACAAGCAAGTTCTCTAAAGTGCTGCTGACTGAAGAGAGGCAAAAGATCGAGCGGATAGCTAGCCAGCGAGAGCATCTCACGCATGAGCTGTAGCGTGGACATGTGGCAGAAGACGAGAGGTCACACGCGATTTGTGCTGAGGTCACGCACGATTGGTGCTGAGGTCACACTTGATTGATGCTGGGGATACGTGCGATTGATATCGATTGTTGCGGGGATCGCGACACAGATTTGACAGTTCGTTCGAGATCATCAACGCTTTTCCCATTTTGTGACCGTTGTCACTGGACCTCCATACTTTTCCAGTATCAGTCAGTAAACTAACCATGCACACCAGCACAAGCGACAATGAACATGTTTTCACGCTGACGCAGTAAAAACGACGAAAACATAATCTCAAGATCAAAAGTACCTGGCGCTCCTCTACTTCACCAGAAGGCGCCAACGTAGCTATCAAGCTGTTCTTTTAACTAGCACCCGCGATCGACTTTACGCTGTTTGCTCGGACATAGAGCGAATTTTTTTTAAACGACCAAAAAAATTAAGTCAATTCGGTCACAATGTCTGAAAATACAGACTAGTGAATACTGCCACGGCAAGTTTTAACTAGAGGTAGACCGATATATCGACTTGGCCGATATTTGCGAGCACTTCTGACGTATGAGCTGTCACGTGGACACGTTTACCGATATATCGGTATCGGCCAAAACGCCGATTTATCGGCCCCAGTAGGTGTTGGCAAAACGCTGTTATATTCCTCACGCATCCAGACAACTTGCTCAAGAAATCACAACGAAGCAAGTCAAGACGAAGCAAGTCAAGACATCTTGCAACAACGCTAGCAGGTGCATTTTCATAAACAAGCAGACAAGATGAATCATGAAGCACTGGTCGGCCGTCGCAGCCGAAACAAAAGCATCATCATTAATCAGATTAATTAAAAATCATAGCAAAATATTGAAATTGCAACAATTGGAAAATTTTAACTCATAAATCCTGATTTTTGCAATTTTTGAAAAAATGGTAAGGCATAGAATACATAATATTTTTGATAATGAAGCAGAAAACAAGATATAAAAATTTCGGTAACATCGGCTATCGGTCCATGAATGGCCGATATATCGGTATCGGCCCCAAAAAAGCCATATCGGTCGATCTCTAGTTTTAACACAATTATGATACAAATGACTGAAATTTGTCAGTGAAAAAAAAGCAGGGATCAACTTACTTGAATTTCTTCAAATTGTTCGGCCACCTTTTGTAAATGAAGTTGGCCAACCACCACTGCACGCTCATGTTCCAGTTCCGCATTCCTTGTCTCACCGTCGGCGACCACTCGCATCCGGCCGGATCGATGTTTCGCACCGTTTCGAAGCTGTACTCCTGTTCCGCGTCGTTCAAATTTCTAAATAAAACAAACAAGAATCGTTCGTGCGTGGCTTGAAAAACAAACTCGTTTCAAATGGTTGGACTTACAATTAAAGCAAAACCTGTATAACAGTCGATACGACAATCCCAATTGGAGCCAAACTTTTTAAGAAGTTCTCCAGCTTTCGTAAATGTACCAGTAATTTTGTAGTGCTGAACGAACCGCAACACGCATGTTTGGTTGCAGTCATAACCGTCCGGTCGATTGTTTTGTGTTTTGAAGACTTCCATGCTATTTTTAATTGTGCCAGAAAGACCACACGAACTACCGGTAGCTGGCCGAAAATTCCAGGCAGCAAATACGCCACTTCCGCTTTCCGACCAATATGGACTTGGAAGAAAAACGTAACTTCCTCGCGATAGAGCTGCTTTTATACTACCGTTGTATCGACCAGGCGTTACAGGTGGCCTGTGGCGCGAGTCGCCACCTCTGTGCGTTAGTCACGCATTGTTTGCGAGGTTCGTGTTGCAATGCTGCAGTCGTCTTAGCAGCATCACCTAGGCTTACTTTTTCGGTCATTTTCCGGTCACGGACCGAAAAAAATTAAGTCAATTCGGTCGTAATGTTTGAAGAGGTAGGCCAGTGAATGCTGTTATGGGACAAATGACCAAAATGTCTCAGTGAAAAAAGAAACCCAGATGGGACCTATTTGTTTATCAGAAAATGCCAATGACGGCAGGCCAAGGCCTCAAGTGATCGTTGACAAATTTCAAACATGGCAGAAAAGAGATCACTACATAAGCCAAGAGAAGATGAACACAACCTAAACGAGAAAAGCACAGAACAAGCCAAGAAAAGTCATTGCGCATGTGATATACACACAAACTTTTCGTAGAAAGGCGATAGTCATATCTATCTACAATGGCAGGTGTTTACAGAGAAACAAACACGTCTGCTTAACAGGAGCACAGATGGATTTCTAGATAAATCCGGATGTCAGAATAAAAATATTTTTATCAGCCCTTTGCAATTTAAAGACTTGAAAGCCGAACACGAAGTGACACTTTCATCTTCAAGAATCTCTTAAATCCCTGACAACGGGAGTTGGCGTGGCGGGTGAGCAGAAGGGCATTCGAAGAATATATGTAAATCAGTTTTTTAGAATTGAAAATCGGGTCCCTAAAATCAGAGATTATCAAGGGAAATATCTATGAAAATTAGTCGGAACTTTTTCGGGTCCCTACAGGTCCATACCGGGTACCTAACATTTTCCTTAAAAAACCCTGATGTAAATACATCTTAACTCTGCGCTCGGTATCGGTAAGCAGGTTTTTCAAAGGTGTTTTAGGGGCCCGATTCGGGTCGCGAGAATTGAAAATCGGTTCCCCCACAGGTCTATACCGGGTACCTATGATTTTCTTTAAAAAGAAACTGGATAAGATTAGCAAACCAACTATTTTTAGCAAATCAAACTATTGCTAAAACAGAGGTAACAGACCACGGGGTTGGTTACATCGTCGCCAGAACTTGCGCAACAGTCGCATTTACCAGCTTGAGTGACGAGCGTTCCACTACGAAAACAACTTTTCATTACAGATGCAATAGTAAGGGCAGAAAGCAATGTTTGTACATACACATACAAATTGTGAAGAAGTGTCACAATTAACCACGGACCATAATGGAGTAAGTATCGTTGATGAATGTATGTCCCTCCAGACATATCGCGTCACCAAATGAGGTTGAAGAGATGAGGGCACAAACAGATTACAATACGTTTAGCAGCAAACATTAATCCCGTAAGTGTTGGGTACATGAAAAACAAACTACGAAAATACTCACGTCAGTGAACGATGCCAAAGCGAAAGTACAAATGCGCATATCCTCATTTCATTAACAGCAAGATTTATAGTACAGCGCAGAGCCCGCAATCCAGATGAAGATTTCAGATTGATTAAAATCAATTCACGGATAATAACACCCAAGAACGGGTAAGTCTCGTTCGAAATTCGTACTTTTCTGAATGTCTTGCGAAGCGTGTAAGCGTTTGCCCGGCTTGGCGTTACCTAGNGTCGAGTTTGAAAAAGCGCAGTTTTNGTTCCTNATCAAAGCTTGNTTGTTACACTCACGGGTTTGTGGCAGGATCGAGCGTTGGCCCGTTCCCTGGCTTAGGCGCTGTACTCTTCGGATACGCTCCCAATGCCAGAGTGACAAAGGAGCACTCGGCCAGCAGCCAGGCAGAGTAGAAGCGCATTCGTCCGATGAAGAAGACCGGAACCATGTAAAAGACCCTTTGAAAACAAAACACAATGGCTTTGGCTGTCGCTTCAACAACGCCGACCCTCACGTTGGGTAAAGAGTAAACGCAGAGCCAATAGCGGAGACCCAACGTTTACCTGAATTGAAGATGCAAACGCCAAGAACTCTGGAATACAAACACTTCTGTCATTTGAAAAACGCACCTGTACCATAACGGTTCTTCGTAGAACTCGTCTGATTTGGCGTAATCGATGGTGAAATAGTGCGACGCACTGAAGTACAAAACAGCGTAAACGGAGACTTGTTTTATTCTGGACAGCAGTTCTTCTTTCCACTTGACCTTTTCAGTCGTAGCTGAGCTCATTGTCAAGTAATCGTGATACGTTCGNTATTTGAAAATGGGTCCTGTGGCAACAACAGAACAGTGCTGNCGTAAGTACAACATCTGCNGCCGCCGGTNAAAAATACTGCGCAGTAGCAAAATGTGGTGTGGTTCTGTCGCAACAAGTATAAAAGAGTCTACGGAAGGAAAGAGCATGTACGAATTTCGCAAATACAAAAATCGTTTAATCGGAGTATGTGATAGAAATAGGTTTAGTCTCTGTATATTTTCTTTCATACATAGCAGAATGTTTTCACATCAAGTTTCTAAGCGTATTTTGATACACAACGATGGGTCAGTATAACCAGAAATATAAGGCATGGACTTTTCGAATACGCTACGCCAGTGGTTTTCAACCGAGGTCCCGCGAGTGGCTGCCAGGGGTTCCGCCGAAACAGACTGAAATTTGCCTGGAACGAAATTCTGAACCACAGTTCTAAGCGGTTGTAGCAAGATAGACACTTGGATTATTGCATAGGGTTCCATGAGCAACGCAAACATTTGCGGAAGGTTCCGTTGCAGCAAAAAAGTTGAAAAACGCTGCCATACGCAATCGCTGAACGACGAAGTTCTTGTTACGCGCTTTCGAAATCACTGACACTTCGCGCAGACACTTAACCACAACGAATTGCACAGTACCTGTGAAAAGACCAGCGTAGCAATACGCGTAGCAGATTATGGCAAACGATGTGGGTTCGTGGTTGAGCTCAAGCTGAAATTTGGAGCCGGGTTGTTTGTTATCTTCATCCTTTTTGATGGACTTTTGTCGATAATCATGAATCTCAATAGCAACGCTGACAAGCTGTAAACATAAACTGCTGCATTAATATAAAAAATATTATTCCGAAAATGAAGGATATTTCTAACACAATAAAATGCATAGATAACTGAAACACAGTTTCAATGACGGAAATTTATACACTGGAAACACTGCTTTAACTACACATTTCAGAATATCAACTAAAATGGGTTCAAATTATATCTCAAAGCAAATGTTTTTTATAACACAACAAAAAAACATTGCTGCAGCTGCTGCTACAGCTGCAACTACACGTATCATTTATGCAAGGCTTGGTCAACTGCAAATACCTCTGAATGTCGGCACAACTTGGATATGTTTATAAGACATATAAGATTGACCCCACTGTTTGTTCATCAAGTTCTACCAAACATTTTACCATAATGTTGCGATTGTAATGCCTGAGCAGAAAGCACGCAAAGCTTTGGCAGCAAGCAACAATAGAGATCACTCTTGTAGCTACCATTAGCAAGTACAACCAACTGTTCACCAGGCTTACAAGCGTTATTTGAGGTCACTCACCAAATCACTCTATTATTGCTTGTTCGAGCCACATAAATATATGTGCTATTCTTAGCGCAAATCCTGTTTGTGGTGAATTGTGCATGCAACACTGTGCTGACCAAGAGATTGCAATGTAACATTAACACGCAAATGTGGAAAGGGTGTGGAAATTTTAGGCAAACTGCAAAAGGGAATCAAAGCATTCATAAATAAATGACTTTAATACTCCACAAAAGAGTAAGCATTTCCAATAGGTTAATTCAGTTAAGTATCATATAGTCTTATTCAGCACACTTGGCATTGACAGAGCCTGGAGCCATGCATCATGCAGATCATCAGAGGCAAAGTAAGTTAACTAGCATTGTGAAAACTTACCAAGTAAATCGAAAATTGTGATCAGCTGTCTTAAAACATACTACCGCCTTCATTCAAAGCCATAAATTGGCATGCTACACCTCAATATTTCAAACATGGTAGGTAGACAAACATTTCCACTTACTTTCAATGTCAGCAAAAGCTGAACTGCATTCGCAAGTGGAGACGGTTTGGGCAAACCAAATGAAACAGCACAGCGGAAAAAAAGTAAAAACAAGAAACACCATGAAAAGGACAGAAGTGGTATGTGTCTGAAAAAAAGAAAACTGTAGATAAACATCACAGTATCCTTCAAGTTGCATGCCACAAAATCGAAAGACTCTCAGTTCTACAATAGCTGCTGACGGATGTCTAGAAGAAGTAGCTTATATCAAACCATGTTCAGTAAGAATTACTTCAAAATGAAATACAATGAGAAAAAACAGCTGAGAAACACTGGAGTTATATAGCACCCTTAAAAATGTATGGACTATGAAACCATGACACTTGATGTTCTTTTCAGTGTATACTGTATTTATTTTAGCTGCAAGGTTCATAAGACATGGATTAGCATGTAAAGAACACACAATACAACTGCATGCAAATTTGTTATGTTTTCTTTATGATGTGAGATCCTTGCTGCCTCTTAGTTGAGAATGTGTTTGCATTTCTACATGTCCCACAGTAAATGCTTGTCGATTGCTGTAACAAGAGTATTGTTGTTCGACAACTACTTCTGTGGTGGAAAATGTTAGACAGCATGTCACCACGTAACTGGATAAGTGGTGCAGTGCATTGAGCATGTGCCACTAAAGATGTTAGGCTGATCAATTCCCTGTTGGGTCATACTGAGGACATGAAAAACACTACTTGCAGCCAAGGTTCAACACAGCCTTGTGCTCAGCAATAATTGGTGGATGAAAGGAAAAGGTTCATGCAATGTGCTGCCATTAGCTTGCCACCAATGCAGCATTCACTATGAAAATGCCTGCATGTCCACCAGCACAACTCAACCTACCATAACTGCAAGCACAACACAGATGCTTTAGCACAGTGTGATGCCAGACAAGGAATGCTTCACCAATTAAAAACCATTTGCTGCTTGCTAAACCGTGTAACAAAAACAACTGTTGTCAAAGACTTTCAAAAGATTGGAAGTAGCCTAAAGCAGAGCTACTGGTAAAAAGCAATGACATCATAATGGTATGTTACTGTTAATTTTGAGGTACATTTTGTGATCAAGAAAACAACTTAAAATATTTAAAACACATAAAAGATGAACACATACAGTTATATACCTTTTAGATAATTTGATGATAACAATGTTCACCAAAATAGTGATTAAAGAATAAAATCCTTCAAAACCACAAATGCCACACACAACGAAAAATCCAATTCCACCTGTAATTATCTGCAAAAACAAATATTTCATTAATAATGAACATATAAGGGCATCTGACTAGAAAACGTATGGTTATTTCAGATCTCCTGGGAACAAAATAAATAGTGTTCTAATGTGGTTTGTTTTCTATGTCATGATTTGATGTTTGTTTATGATTGTTGCCAAATAAACTGATATTGATACAAATCAAACCTGAAAACATACCTATGAAATCCACATTATAGCCTTTTTTCGATGTGAGTGTATGGTGATAATGCACTAAAAGGTACCACAAATGCAGTGCCGTGAAGAGCTTGTAGACTAACTACAAGATCGAATTGAATGTATCAAGTCATCATAGCAGATCAACATTAAGCTGTTAGTGGTAAATGATACTATTTCAAACAGTAGAGCCATAACAAATCTTTCTTAAACTGGCCATTCAAATGAATCAAACAAAGCTTTTTGATATATGATTTTAAAGCAAGTCTCACTCTCCGAAGTATCAGTTTTCATCTAACATTGGTGGTAAGCTTCAAATTGCATAACTCAGGGTTTCCTATTGAAATTTTGGGACCATGTGTGAACCTGTTGTTTCTCAGACCCCTATCTTATGTTGCATCAGTTTTTCTGCCCAATCAGCACAGAAAGATAATAGAAAGTGAAAAATAAATGGCACTGAATGTTTTACATTACACAAAACTGACAACATCAATGAAATGAATGGGGTTATTTCTTATTTTACAATTTATCAATTCTTGGAAATTTTTCTGATAGACAGACTTTTAAATTAAAGACTTTTCACAAACATTCTGTGTTTACCCTGATGGATGGTAGTTGTACTTATGTATAGAAACATTGGACAAATTCTAAACATGTTTTTATGCTTCATTGCCAGCACTACAGCTCTACTGGCAGTAGAGCTTAATTAAAGTACTGTTTAAACCCAATACTTTTTCAAGGTTTTGAAAACTGAATTTGAGACTCAATACTTTTGTAATACTGCATGGAAACACTGTAGAATGCACTCTAACCTCACAGAATTCTATACCAGACTTAGCCCTACCCTTGAACATCATTCAAAAACTGGTCATTCACTCATTGTGCAGTTGTCTACCTCAAACATTGAATGTAAAGGATTATGCATTGCATAGCAATATTATATTGAGGGCATAGTTACAATTATAAACAGTTTCAGTGTTCATAAACAAGCACTGCTCATTACATTTGGTTCAGCGACAAGGTTTCAAACATCTGATGTAACTGTTCTTTGTTTGCACCATATAATGATCAGCTCAGTAAAACTTTGCATAGTTGTAATGATTACAACATCAATGACATAATGTGCATATAAATTAATTTGTTTGTCACTGCATCATGAACCAACACAGTTTAGGAATTAGCGTCCTACTCTGCAGTAGTGTTGTACCAAATGTTAAGGGTTAGTGAACAATAGTTTTAAGAATGTGTCTTTATCTGTAACCCTGACTGGTCCTTCCTCCAACACCGTTGTAAACATTCTGCTAAGGGTCTGTAACCCCATGATGATTCAGCCTCCACGACCAATGCCATTGTAAAAGATTCTCTTTTGTATATGTTTTTATCAACCTGCACTGTGCAGAAAGTGCGTGTTTGTACTATGCACTTCGTGTCTACAGGCAAAACTACATCATTATTACAATGCAGTGTGGCAGAAAATTTATTAAAGATACTAACAGTAGCTTGTCGAAGGAACAAATACATCGATCAAGCTTCAAGGTTACATAAATAATGCGATTGGATTATTGTCAATCATATCTGCAACAGACTAAAAACCTGACTTTTTCTTGGGGACAGCAAGGACGAAGGAGCATAAGAATTTAGGGGAGTCAAATAAAGCTAGTGGAAAACACTTTTTGCATAATTTTTCCTTATCAAGACAGCTTGTGGTAGCCTGTATTATATTAAAAACTGAATTAATAACTGACCTGCTTCCATCTGCAGGTTTCTAATGATCGCAGAGGGTATCCAACCAGAATTGTGAGAAATAAAATGGAGGTGTACACAACGTCATTCGAAACCATCAGCACGTTTTGTAATCTATGCTCTAAGTTAAAAACTTTAATGTTATGGACACAATAATATCCCAAAAACCTCTATAAATGTAAATTGCATACACTTCACATTAAGATTACAGTAGTGAAGACAAAGTAAAACAAAGCACCAAAATAACAGGTCTATGCAGGTTTGTTCATGCATTTTAGTGACTCAAACCCATTTGTTTGCAATTGTGTCCACCGCACAACAGCTTTACGAAAGCTTTACCCCAGCACCAGTAGTTGTGCGGACCTGGGCAGTGGGCAAAGCGAGCAGTGATGCCATGTTATTTTGCAAAAACAAGAAAATTTGAAAAACAAGCCAAAAATAGGTAATTCAACCGAAAAACAAGCCCATACTGCGTTGGCAGGAAAATTCAACACAACGAAAAATCAGCAAGAAAATCAAATAAAAAACAGGGTGACAAATCCGAAAAAACAAGCCCAAAATGAGCATATTTTCACAACTGCACGCCCAATATGCCTTTAGCAGTAAATTGAAACAGCAAAAATGCCAAAAAAATTTGAAAAAAAGCAATCCACAAAGCAGAAATCTGCAGAAAAACAAGCCCAAAAACAAGCAAATTTCAATTAAAACAAGCCCAAAAGCAAGCAACCCGCAGATCTTCAAAAAAGCCCACAACTCCACAAAAAACAAGCCCAAATTCGCGGGAAAACCGCAAGGTTGGCCTTGGCAATACTGAAAGCGAGCTAGCCAACAGTGCGCTCAGCCGACATTTTAAAAAATCGCCCAAACTCCAAAAACTCGCCAGTCAAGAATGAGGCAAAATTTAATTTATTTGTTTGTGAGCAGATACGAAGTCCATAGTATGAACACACACACTCTGCAGAACGCAGGTTGATAAAAACAGACAATACAGAACGTAGTACAAGACATTGAAGCCG
>JGI24158J21664_10006120_pt1 | contig 15818 bp, 14 predicted proteins | sample Ectturendosymbi3_FD_21664 | JGI IMG/M metagenome (IMG submission 21664)
AACTGGAATCTATGTCAAAAAGCGTGATTCTCAGGAATCTACAGTGAATCAGGGAATCTACCATCAACCCTCCTTTTGCATTAATTGTTAAGTTAGCACAACTGCTCAGATTGACGTTGCGTGCTTAACCGAGAGACACTGTAACGAAATTTTTCTACAAATTGAGAAATTTTTCAAATATCTCTGTGGCCCACCAGTGGGCCATGGCCCACAGGTTGAGAACCATTGCTCTAAACGCTATACGAGTCGGGAAAGGTGTAAAACAAGACAATATTTGATTACAATTTTCTGGGACATGTGATATCCGTTTTTTCCAGACCAAATGATTTTTCTCTTCCCGACGTCCAATTCTAATCACTTTCACAACAAAATCGTATCTGCGCAGCGAAACAGGCAATGCATACAAATTGTATACACATTCCCCAAAAAATTGCTTTTTGGAAGGGATTTTCATTTGTGCGTAGAAAACGTCATGCGCGCTTTAGATCCGTTTTTTCTTCATATCAAGTCATGGTGTGCGTCTACTCTTCACATAGTAATATAAGGTTTCCGAGGTCATATCTGGGGCAAAACGTTTTGCATTTAAAATCACATTGAAATTTTAGGGTAGTAGAGTGCACAAAATTTGCTACACATCATGTAACCCTGGGTAGTAGAATGCTCCAAATTTTCATTTATAGGCTTTCAGGGACATTTTGTAAAATATCTCCGGCACCATTCCATGTCTTTGACAATCAGGAAAAGTCTGGAAACACAGGTTTCTTTAACATTTTTCCAATGAAATCAACAAAAAAATAAGCTCCTGCGTAGTGGACTACCCAGGTCTCCTGAGCATGAAACTTCGATATTTTCCGAAAGGCAGTGACATATTTACGCATAGCCTAGGACAGGGGTGCACAATCTGCGGCTTTCGATAAAAATGTACACGGTCGTGCATATGTAATTTAAAATATAAGTTATGGCGGCCGTGCGTTAATAAAATCTTTTTGGCTACTGATTGAGGGTGCTTAGAGACCAAGAGAGACGGCCAAACATACGTGTGGAAGCAGAACAGAAGCAATGCAAAAAATAAAATATCGTGAACTCACTGGCGGCCGCAAATCATAAAAATAAGCGTAATGCTGCCGGCAATAGCGAAAAGGTTATGCACCCCTCGCCTAAGTCTATGGCGGTGCTTTGCTTCTTCAAAAAATTGCGGAATTGTGCAGAAATAGTAATTTCACAGTTCACTTGATAAAATGCACAGCAGCAAATCTGTATTCGTGTCAGTTAAGTTGCCACATTGCGTGTTGTGCAGTACAACGACAGCTACACTACCTTCCTCGCGTTATGCAGTAGCTGTCATTTATGCGTTGATGCGTGTTTTTCTCAGTGGAAAGTAGAACATCGATTAAGAAACTGGCCGTTTCAGCCGCCTGCAACCGAGGGCATGAGAGATCAGGCCATTTTTATGGAAGTAGTCACGAGAAAAGGATGAAAAAGAACAGGAAATACACTGAATTTGTAAAAAAGCAGTAAGGTTTTTGTATGTGACAAGCCCCATTTTCCTTCCGTGGCGCTTCGGCAACGCTTGGTGTAAGTCGCTAGGAAAGTGATCAGTTCCAGCTAGATGTTAATGAGAAGGAAAAACCTACGGAAAGTGGGAAGACAACAAATATGAGCATGTTGGTTTATCACCCGCCACCAAAGCATTGGGGATTGGATTCGTTTCCCGTTCGGTCATACCGAAGGTTTTAAAAACGGTAATTGCGACCTGTCCACCCTCGTGTTTGGTGTTGGTGGATGGGCACCAGTGGCGGTTATAACGGGGGCCTGGGTGGACCATGGTCTTCCAGATTTTTGGCTTCCCCCCTGCTTGGCCTCCAGTTTCGTGCTTAATTTCACGTTCAAGTTCGTTTGATTGACATATACAGCAGGTAACTCGTAGCCAGCAAAATTTTAAACGATTTCAAGACTTTCTAGCAACGGTTCTGACAATATTCACAAGCCTACGTTGGGTTTGATATGGTTAATTGGGTTTGATATGGTGAATAATGGGTTTGATATGGTTAATAACAAATCAATCTTCATACAACGGAAAATCACCATGCAGGAGAGACATTTGTTTTCTCCTTACTCTTTTCCTTGGTCCCGCAGTGCCCCCCCAGTTATTTCATTCTAGAATCGCCACTGTGTAGTGATAGCAACAATCACGATTAGAGAACAGGTGCATTGCCAGAATTTCATTTTTGGGGACATCTAACAAAAACGGAAAGGGGCTATTTTATAAATTCCATCCAAATTGCTCTAGTGAAACAAAAGTTGGAGAAACAAGCGGGGGCAAGTTTAAGCTTTTTTCCAGGTGTTTGCTCAAAACCCTCAACATTTCAGCAAATGACTAAAATCAGTCATCATCATAAGTATTAATTGCCAAAATACACCAAACTTTACGAAGAATTATTAGAAACCTCTAAATTACGAAGCCACACCAGACATGTAACGACGAGAAGTACCTGTAAACACGTGTGTACTGTCGAAAGATTAAGTGTTCTGTCCCCTTCATCAACTCCCGACCTCGCACAAGAAAGGTTTTTAACTACATGTGGAGTATACTTGAAAAAACATGTGCTTCTTTCAATTCTATTTTTATGCCACCGCACATTCAAACTGAACGGGCAAACTGCAATATAAATGCAGTGGAACATTGCGTACGAAATAAACAGCGACAAAGCTCACGTTCACATTCACGAAGAGATTCAGGGGTGGACCGTAAAATGCCAACAACGAAACAAAACGAAAAAATGCTACTGCCCACCACTGCAAGATTTTTCGTAAGTTCTAAAAGGAGTCATTTCTGTCTGTCTTAAACCATTGCAAAACGCATGTTGCAGCATCAACATTGCCGTAAATCTGACTACCAAAAGTTTTCAAAGCATTTTTTGGAACGTTGTCAGTCACAGAATGTTTTCAATACGAAGTTTCTCGTTCCAAGAGCAATCTCTTGACAAAGCTTTCAACGCACGTCAAACGTATACTTCACGTACAATACCGCATTTTCAAACCACATCCGAAAGCTGACATCTTAAGTAATATATGTTTGAAAAACGCAACGAAAACAAGCATCACGTAAACAGGCCCGTAGCCAGGTTATAAGTTTTTTTTGGGGTGAGGGGGCAAAATAATATTTAAGAGGGAAGTATTTTTGTTTTTATTATAGTGTATGTTTGAAACTAATTTTTCTGAGCACAACAAAATTTGGGGGGACACTGCCCCCGAATGACTCCCCCGGCCTGCACGTCAAGCAGGAGTGGTGGAACCGGGGGGCTGTATGGCCCTGGCACCCCATTTTTAAATTTCGAGTTTTGCTTAGATAGGTTTAAGCAACACAATTAATATTGGGTCTGTTGTTAAAGTGAATCGTTTAATGAAAAAATTTTCCATGATGTTTAACGTGCACTTGTCCCCCCACTTTGAAAAAGATTCCTCCACCACTGACGTAAATACCATCGATAAATAAAATGGATACACGCACTTTATATAGCAGCAAAAATACAACATAAGAGCTCCAAAACTGTAAGTACAAGCCATTGAACACGTTTTCCTGGCTGAAAATCATTCCCCGGCCCAAACATGCCCAAGGTTGTGCGGCGCGCGTACAAGCTTGCAATGAAAAACTTGCCACAAAATCATATGCACTGTCAGACTGCGCACTTACTAAACGAAGAGCAGAAAAAATGAAAAAACGAGCAACTAGTGTAGAACGTTAACACAAAATATTCTCTCGCAGTTATCGAGCTACGTTCCACCATCAGTTTGCAGCGTTGCGACATGAATCTCAGGCATGCTCAAGTTCGTTGCACGAGTACTCAACAAAATATTACATACATCAATATTTAACCATCGACATTCGAAGCATTTGTATTCAGAGTATAAGTCGAATTTTTCATTCAAAGCCGCACGAACATCACCATGCACAGGATTCACTTGTCTTTCTTGTCACCTTCTCCGTCGCCCAGCTGCTCTTGAAGCTTGCGATGTTCTTCCATTAAACGGTCGTACTCTTCACCGGTTGCTTTCGCCTGGGACTTCATTGCTTCCATATCAGCCTTAGCACTGTTGCTCTCTGCAAATACAAAAAGTCAGCCGCAACTCCCGAAAGGTTTCCTTTGCCACAAACGGCTGTAGTTCATCTAGTAATATCCAATAGCCAGTGCAAGGTTACATCACACAGGCATATTTAAAATGGATGACAAATAGAACACCTTTCAACTTCAGCCTTGTATCGAGAAACCTACACACCGTGATACGAAAAGTTGCATCAAAGCCACTGTCTACATGGCGTGCAAAGGGAATAGTGGTCGTATTGCATGACTCATAGAGACCAATGGAAGTTTAGCTTGAAAATTGATTTACCAAAGGTTATACAAGCATGGCTTAACTATAACTGTGGAAGGCTAAAACGCGCTTCAAACAGCTTTAATTCTGTTATGGGTTCATTTAGAAATATTGTTTTAGAAACATTCATTTAGAAATATTGCATAGCTCCATATATGCTTTCACGTATTTTAAAGTATTAATCCATGGAAGACATTGACCATCACGCTGGCTCACAAATAAGCCGTAAGCAGCATGAAACTCATGGTTTGGTGATTCGCAGGAAGGCACCAAGTTAACAAAGTCGTGGTTGACACAAGTGGCCCAGAATGACCATTGTACCCGGTTTCTCAGAACCTCCCGATCTTCATTTCTGATAGCATCCAGTGAAACACTGATGTTAAGCGCTGTGTAACTGACAATGACACAGCACTGCACAATAGCATTGAGCATTCGCTGCTAGTCATAAAAATATATGCCCAGTGATTATTTGCACTCCGCTAGGTGCCATGGAGCATACACTGGAATTAACTGATCGGCTAACAGAAACATTTTAGCTAGTAGTTGTTGAGAAACACTCTAACCTTGTAATGCTTTTGAAAGTTGATCTTTTAATTGTTGTACCCGTGCTTTTAAGTCTTTTATATCCTCCGTGTCGTCCTTGGAGTCATCATTCTCTTTGTCCAGCAAATCCTGCAAAAATTTAGAAGCGGTTCAATCTTCATTCACTTTCTATTTGTCAGTGAGCGTGGACTGCCGAATGGTTGCATAGTTAATTTTTCTCATAGTGGATCTCCACAAAGATTTTACAATGAAATGCGGCTAACGAGGTCAGAAAGATTGTTTCCATAACCTCAGGATTTGCATCGCCAATTTTTGACACGACGACCATGCCTGGTCTGGTCGGAGATGTAGTCGCGTCACCTGGTTCTTGCATGACCTCTGGGGTAGCTATCAGGATTTGCATCACCAATTTTTCCTGGGACATTCTGGACACATGGCCGAGCCAATCTAAAAATTCTGATTCGCTGGTAATTTCTTATTGTATGCGACGATCCATGCAAAGCAAAGTGCAAATGCGGAAAAGTTCACACACGGGGAAGAACACCTAAAACTTATTCCACCAAAAGTCTTTTGGATCATCATCTGAAACAAATAGCCAGCAAACCACATGCGGTTCTATGATTCGCTTATAGAACGATAAACCTGGTTCTAGCACAGAAAAACAGCCAACTCTAACAGATCTCGTGTAACGTTCGCAATCATTCGGCGCAAATCACCCTATGCAGCGTAAGCTCAAGCACCTGGTTCTGGAATGGATTGTAGATGCCCTCCTTCCCTACAATACAGTAGAAAACGGTGCATTCTTGAGGCTCCTAAAGGCTGCATGTCCAAGTTTTGCAGTTCCCAGTGCAACATATCTTTCTGGGTACGTGCTTGATGCCGGATATTTACAATAAAGTGATGAACAAAATATTAGAGCTTGTTCATGATGAACAAAATGTGTCTTTCTGTTTCGTGACAACCGACATGTGGAGTTCTCAGTCAGTGGATGCAGACATGGCTTTGGCAATACATTTCATGAAGAAAGCGACTTCGCAAAGAATATCCGCAGTTCGACAGTGTTTGCCTTTTGCAGAATCGTACACCGCAGAAAATTTGCTTCTTGCTTTAGATGAGAGAATGCTTTCTCATAAAAGCACGAAAGGCCTTGTATTGATCCTACTGCAAGCGCTGTTATGCGGTGATCACTACACTTGAGGAGGAGCAACGTATTGCGCTAGCACTTTTAATTCTTAATGGAAAAGGGTGGGCAATGTTTTTGGTCTCTTCTGAGCTAACCCCCCTTCTATATATTATATTTATGGAAATATCGCACTTCGTGTCATGTCCTTTTTTAAGAAACAGCACAGATTACTGATAATAAGGATAATTTGACCTGATTTTCACTGAAGCCAGCGGAGTAGAGAATGATCTTTTGACTTTTCACTTTGCGAAAACACAAGGCATCGTTTTTGGCAACAGAGGCACAATATTGGGCCGAGCAAGAGGTTTTCCACATTACACAAGACAAGAGGTAACTGGCTGTTGTTATTAGAGAGTATGTCACAGCGCTGAGACTGGTCCTGCAGGTCAACGATCTACAAAGATTGCAATTAGCGAAATCGTTAATTTGATCATGTGCAGATTCGACCAGATTGTTGGTCAATGCACAGGATTTTCGTATACCTGAGCCATTCTCGAAGCACTTTCTGCTTGCGCTTGCGTCGCCGCCACGTTTGCTTCAAGCTTGGCTGTATTTGTGATAAGAAGCACAAGCCGCCGCAGAACTCTGGATATATGCAAAAGATAAACAGGTTACTGCTGAATTGAGCACATCATGTGCTAGAACAGGGGTGGGCAATTAGCGGCCCGCGGGCCAAATGTGGCCCGCCACGTCGTTTTCAGTGGCCCGCGGAAGCATTCAGAAAAGATCTTCAAACCTAAATACCTCCAAACTTATCCTAATATTTCTTCCAACATTTCACAGTGAATGTTAGCATTGAGTCTAATTTGAAACGAGACTTGCTATTATTGCCACGGACTTGCTTCCATTTCTATTGGATGGTGTAGCCCTCCACTAAAAGCAATCTTCTCAAAGTGGCCCCCGAGACAAATTAATTGCCCACCCCTGTGCTAGAATAAGTTAGAACCATTTGCTGAGTAATAAGAAGCACACTCATGCACAAATAAACATCGTAATGCTGTTTCAACTTTTCTGCGAATCTGAGTTTAAGAAAACAGTATCCTCTAAAACCTCATATTAAAACTCAACAATCTTTGTGATGACGGCAGCTGTGCTGCGAGGCAGTTGTATCTGGGTGAAACATATACAGTAGGGCAAGCTTTCCCAAACTGGGGACCACCGCTCACTAGGTGTCCCCAACAAAAAAATAAAAAATGGAGCATACACGTTGTACAGTATTTACATTGTTTAGTTGCGGCAATAAAAAGCAACCCCATCCGTTTCATTCATGTAGTCAGTTTTGTACAGTAAAATATCACTCAGATTCACTTCTTTATCCTTCTGCATTATCCATCTTTGCCGGTTTGGTGGAAAAATTGATCCAAGATAAGATTTGAGTGCGATAAAAACAGACTCAATAATGGGGCTCCGTGTCATGGCCCAAAATTGTTTGGGGAACCCTGCTGTAAGTTAGGTGCAGGGTTGCTCTGGAATGCAAACTGGTTTTTAATATCTTGGGCAAATCTAAGCTTGTGAGAAACATTAGCGGTGCTTCGCTATGGTCCAGTTGGATATCTGTCTGGGAGGACGCAGAACCCTTTCAATCAACAAAATCATAGCAAGTATAAGAATTGATGGATTTCTGCTGATTGATACACGCAATCGTTTATATCGCTAATAGTCTTGAAAGATGATTGAATGGTTGACGCCAAAATTTTATTTGTCCTGATTATTGCCATTCCTAGGCAATCAAGAAAAATATTATTCATACGTTTGTAATTACTGCTGCATAGAAAATAAAAAATTTTGTTCCTTTCAGGCCAGTTTTGTTCCTTTCAGACTAGTATAAACACCATTTAAAAATACGGTAACTGCTGCAGTTTGGTTAACAACAGTGAGGGTAAGTACTACATAATAACTGGTGGCTCAAACTTTTTATATTTAGCTCAACTAAAAAAAACTATTAAACTGGTTTCATTAATGTGCGTACCTATTTTTGAACATTAGAAACAGCAGTCTTTCTTCACAAAGCAAACGACAAGGTATAAGGATGAGATTATGTAAGCTTAAATTCACTCCTCTATCCGTAGTCAGGGTGTTACAGGCCATCTGTGGCAACATCTCAAAGAGCTATGGGACATGTGGCCACATTTAGGCAAAGTTGCAAATGTGGCTGGCAGGTTACCATCACCGCTGCACACATTCAACAATACCAAGCAAAAGCAGCAGATACTGTTGTACAAATTGTTGCTATGACCAAACTATACCAAGCCTCAGACTTGGACAACTAGAATTTTTTAGCTTTTTCAAATTGGATTAGAATAAAAGCTAACTCAGCTGTCACAAATTAGATTAGAATTAAAATTAACAGATTTGCGAAAACCAGAAATTTAACTAAAATTCGAATCACATTTACTCAAATCGTTTGAAGTAATTTAATCCAAGTTCAATCCATGCCCAAATCCGGATTCATTCCGATAAGCATGAGAATAGCAAAGATTTGTATGCCAAGATTGGCAATGACTACAGTGATTTCTGCGTGTGAATGGATAGGCACTGTGACGCAAGGGGAGGTTTGGGGTTAAATCCCCCCTTTTGAGTTTGATATCTTACAAAAACCTTATTACCTGTGCAAAAGAGATTAATCATTTTCGTATACTTTTTGCTTGTTACTTTGTTGACTTAATACAAATACCATGGAATGAATTCATATTCAAATTTCCAGGAACATTTTGTAAATGGGCCAAAAAGTAATAATTAGGTTTTGGTGGGAATCTGGGTTATCATCTGCATCCAGGAACCATCTTACCACTTTTTACAGACCTTTCGTACACTACGCATGTTTAAGATTGTGTTCCACGATAGTTCACTTTATCCAAAACAATTGTCTTTATTGTGTCTGCTATGGCTGATCATCGCATGCGCTGACCGCATTGGCTACATTACCAATTTCTGTAGCATGATGGAACTGTTGCACGAGCTCAAAAACAGCAGTTGTTAACATAGAAGCATTCAGGCATTTTATAATGTCTCAGCAGGGAAAACGGAACAATTAGAAGTTTGCTAGACTTCCATACATAACAAAACAAAAGTTTCCTTGCGTACTTTATGCACATTCTCAATTCTTGTGTAGTTTAACAAGATCAACTGGGGTGTGCACCCCAGTCGCACACCTTCTATGCTCGTATTCGAGGAGACATTAGCGCAGCTTGATTTTACAGTTGTAACAGGGCTGCAGGGCTGTCGTAAAAATGCCATAGCTCAGGAGCTCTTTTTTCATGAACATGGCGCCGGCTCCAGAGTTCTTGGTTTTCCTGAGTGTGGCTCTGGCTCTGGCGCTCTCTTTTTTCATGGCTCTGGCTGCAGTTCGTTTTTACACATTAATTTTTTGATTGTCTTGGTGTGCCTAAGTTGAATGGAAAATGAATTAAATCAAGTACTGAAAGACACTGTCTATCGAAAGGAATCCTTTCCCAGCAAAGAATCACACATTAAGCTCTTGCAGAGTATATATTTAGGCTACGAAGTAGGCATCATCACCTCTTATTTGAATAGAATCATTACTAAAAGATTGCTACAAGCGTCACAAAGGATACTTGGGAGCTGCATGCGGCTCTTAGAACAGTGTTTGAGAACTACTGTTCAACAAGTAACACCATGCCTGCCAGCTACGATGTCACAGCCTTAGCGATTATTAAACCAAAGAAACATCAAAGGCTTGCAGATCCGTTGTTGCAGTCTGATGTCGTAACTCGTAACAAGTCGCGTTTAGTGTGCTATAAAGAGAAGACATGAGGCTATTTGGCAAAACCGTTAGTATCTAGGAAGGGACCGGAGCCGGAGCTACCTCTCAAATAGCCATTGCTTCAGTGCTAAATTTTAAACTTAGCTCCGGCTCTTTCTGATTTTTAATAATTTGAACTCCGGCTCCAGGAAAATGCCCAGCTCCGGCGCTCTGGCTCCGGGCTCCTACTCTGCAGCCCTGGTTGTAAATAGCTCTGATTTAGTGATGAGTATGTTTCACTCCCCTGTTTTAACGCGCAGCCTGATATTTTTGCAGTTATGAACTGCTGTGTCATGGCATTAAGTGCATTTTCCTCCGATATCCCAAACTGGAGCGCTGGTAGTTTATGTTCAGTGCAATAACACACAAAATTGAGTGCATGTAGAAGAATATGCATATTGTGTCAACAAACTTTGCCAAAACGTTGGTTTGAAAACATGAATATGACGTCAAATCATGACGTCACAAACAGCGCACACCAAATACAAATGACTACCATATGCCACTGAATGAACCCCCACAATAAAAATTTTCTGCGTACGCCACTGCTGTGATGTAATAATAATAACTGATAAGGCCACATAGTTGTACTGCAGGTGTGAATGAGAAAAGAAATTGATCGAGTTTTCATTGTCTTCGCTACTGAAATGATGGGACAGCGGCATGGCATTTGTGACCAGTTTGTCGCACTTTGCCTGCACAAGTGTTCATTCTGGTTTCATCTTTAAAATATGCCGTTGGATAAATTAGGATTTTTGGCAAAACCAGAAATTAGATGACAACTAAAATTACAGCACTGAAGCTTTTACCAAACCAGATTAGAATTATGGTCATATCACTCTAATTTATCGATTTTGAAAACTAAAATTATGTAGCTATCCTAGTCTGCCAAGCCTAGTATACCAGCTTTAAAGATGCATGTTCTGTAGCTATACCATTCAGCCGGCAGCAAATATTAAGAGCTTCCCTTAAATCATCATGAAATAAACTGGATCACACGCCATATATTTTTTTTGCGTAGAATCAGGGTTCTCTGTCACAAATGTTGATAGACATAGAGGCTACTTCAACCACACACACATGCATTTTAAGTTAAAGCCTTGCATGAAGCTTGTTGAAATCGTACCAATCAGGAACTTACTGCAATGGGTCAAGTCTTGTAGAGTTGGGGAAAATAATGCCACGGCAACACTTTTTTCAAAGCTGGAAGTAACATGGCAACTAGCACTGCAGTATTACAAGCACGTTCTCAAAAATGATGGATAAATATGCCTGGAAGCTCCTGACACAAAATGTTGCAACCTTGGGCACAAATTCAGGGTTTCAAAAACTGTGCTTGAGAGCATGTAAAATATCGAAGTGAAACAAGATCACTAACAAAAGCAGCAGAGTTCAACACGGCATAAATAAAATAGCATTAAACACTTACAGCCAAAGAAATAGAGCAAAGCCACTGATGTACAAGTTGCGCTGAGCTCGAAAGAGAAGCATTAAAACATGGTCCTGAGCATTAGGATTGTTGCTTAAGTTAACTTGTTGAGGATCTGGCAATGAGTATTTTCTCACTTCTCGAACAGCATCTGCATATAAAGCATGTCACACAAATAAAATATGCGTGCTTTACAACATCACCAACAACAGGGGAATCCAAAGAAGTCATAACTTATAAGAACAAAAATCCTGATATTTTGCAGCTGTTTCCACTTAATGTTCATACAGGTTGTTATTTGCAAGTTTCATCACATTTCTGCCAGTGCCTACATTTGAAGAGCTAAGGAGTATTATACAGAAATAACAAACAAAAGCAACTGAAGCAAAATCACATGATACAAATACTTTACTAGTAAGCTTTCAGCAACCTTTGTGCTTTTTCCACCTATTCCATAGAACAAGGCTGCCCAACCCGTGGCCCCTGAGGTTGTTTTAAGCCCGCGCTGTAATAAGTTCGTAAGCAGAATTTTCAAATTTTTAGTCTTTTTTTATCTGCTCAAGTATATTTGCCATCAAAACACACCAAAATTATACCTGTTGTTTCTGTTATGGGCCCAGCACCTAAAAATTGTATAACAAACGCTTCGAAAATATGTCAATTTTCTAGATTTGGTTTACATCCATACAAGCTGGCAACATTGCGTGCAACTATAGGACTCATTATCACCTCGTGTTATTGCAGAGAACTTGTCAAAATCAGAGGTTTGTTACATCATAATAGCTTATTGATACATCACAATAGCTTATTGTTACGTCACATAAACGTTTGTGGCCCGCAATAAATTTCCTCATGTGAAAGTGGCCCGCAACACTAAAATGGTTGGGCAGGCCTGCCACAGAATAAGATAAGTGAAAACTGTGAAACTATTGTTGATTGTCACAGTTGCCCTATATATGGTAGGTTTGCAACAGTAAAATGTATTAGCAGGAAAATCATTACGCAAGTAGCTGCATCGAATGCAAAATCTACTTTTTTCATTCATAACCATAGCCACATATATACAACAAAATACACCAATGCTTCAGTACCTGCAAAGAGTAGACATAAAATTGAAATCAAGACCATGAATGTCAAATTTCCATATGATACCAGCAAGGCAAATAGTCGTGAACTCAGAATGTAGTGCCACCTGAACGATAAAAAATCATTGAAATGTAGTTTTGTGAGCACCCAACCAGGGGTGCATCCAGGGGGTCTGTTTAGCTATCATGACAGGCCCCTTTATACGATAGGTATTCAGCATTGACGCTGATCAAATATTGAATGCTGCCACTGCAGGTGTCTAATGTGAATGGTTTGTAACATGCAACAGCATTTCCCTTCTAAGGCTGTATAGGATTATTACGAAAGAACAACGTCATTGCCTTGTCGAAATAGCACTTGCGGAATGATCTAAAAATTTATGTTTATGAACAATCTAAATTGATGTTGCGTCGAACGCACATTTTCGGAATCTCCTACTCTGCCAGTGCCAGCTCCAATGCAAGCAAAGCTGTGAAAAGCTCGTACACTGCCAGGCACATGTAGAGCTATTTTGTAATATTTCTCTTCATGGCGAGAGGTAAAGAGCCAGTCTCAAATCGTAATTGTTTGGTTTTGCAGACTAGGCCTAAATTGCATCTGCTGTTTACAGCTATTAGGTTACGATAGGATTAAGTAAGGTTTAAGCATACTGAAATCTCACGCCAAGCAATGCAGGTTTGCTTCCACTGAAGCTATATTTTTACAACGAATTTCTCACATTGTAAAGCGCAACAGCTAGCCTCAGAAGCTGTCATCGCATTATCTGAATAAAATACCAGTGAAGTGTTGTATTTCAAAAACAACTCTATTCGTATGAACAGTTGACAACGTTGTTTACTGCGCAAGAAGTTCTTGTGCTAATTTCTCGTAATTCACTTTTACATCATGATGCAAATCATCTCAGTAATTGCACTCAATTGTTCTTCTCCATGGCAACTTCGCAAGCACTGTGTATTTTCAGCACAGTCATTTCGTCTGAAAGCGCCTCACAGAGTACAGACGAAGGTGTACAGCTGATTGTCCGCATCAATTTTATGAGTGCCTGCGTGTTTGGATAAACAGTTCTCATTGTTGTACGGCTGGCGTTTGCTTGTTGTAGGACATGTTATGTACTGTTTCAGCACCACCTTTGCAGGAACAAAAAGCCAATACGCTGTGACTAGAAACACGTGATAACCTGGAGATATTTTTTGTGTGCTTCTATGATGCGACCAGTACCTGAAAACAACCACACTGATGGAGTAGTTTAGACTAACCATTTTAACATTTACTTATTTCTTCTGCAATATTCCAGCAACAAAATGAAAATACCATCATGACCAACATTGCAGCAATGAACAGCACAAAGAGAAAACAATCAGAAACTCAAATTAGAAACACTTGTTCGTTCTGTTGGTGCAAATCTTCAAACAATTGTTCACGCAATCAATTGTTTACAGGTTGAAAAGGGCAAAAAGTTAGAAAAAAGACAAACGATTTTCTTCAAACACATACATTGCAAAAATTACTAGATTGCATTGAAAATCACTAGGCCAGTTGAAAAATCACTAGATATAGTGAAAAATCACTAGGCGTGGCACCAGTAAGCGTAACACACAGACCACTGCGGAATCGTCCAAACAAATCGCTCTATGACGTAACATTCGATCACAGCTTTTTGTGCAGTAAGCACATGACTATCTGTCAGTGTTGCCAACCTTGCGATTTTCCCATGAATTTGGACTTGTTTTTTTATGAAGTTGCGGGTTTTTTTGGAGGCTTGCGGGTTGCTTGTTTTTGGGCTTGTTTTAATTGAAATTTGCGTGTTTTTTGGGCTTGTCTTTTGCAGATTTGTTTTGCGGATTGTTTTTTTTTCAAATTTTAATGGCATCTTTGCTGCTTCAATTTATAGCTAAAGACATATTGGGTGCGTTTTTGTGAAAGTTTGCTCATTTTGGGCTTGAATTTTCAGATTTGCATCTCTGCGTTTTTATTTAATTTTCTTGCTGATTTTTTGTTTTGCTGAACTTTCCTGCCAACGCAGGTTGGGCTTGTTTTTCCGTTAAATTACCTATCTTTGGCTTGTTTTTAAATTTAATGCGCTTGTTTTTGCAAAATAATCTGGCATCACTGCTGTCTGTGTCTGCGAACAAATCAGGGTACCGTGCCTGCTGTGGTGGTTGACTGTTTTATTGACCTACGTTTGCACAGAATTTGATGTTGTATGGTTTTTTGTCGCAGTGAAGTAACGTGTTTGCAATGACTGTAAGGACTCAAACATCAGTGTTTGTGCTGTAATGACCCATGCAATATGTAATGTCATTTTCACAACTACTGTGTTCTTTCATGCTTGGATCATTTGTGTGTGTTCTTAACTTATCACAATCTGCTTTTTCATTTGAAACTTGTGTAATTATTCCATTTGTTTATTTTGGCCTACACAGTGAAGGAAAAAATCCACTGCAATGCCTTTCAACTGTGGTTTGATTGATGCAAAAATATCGGTATATTGGATTGGCATCGCCCGGCAATGAAAACCACCGGTATCGTCCCAAAAAAACTAACCGATAGAGCTTTACCTAGGCATACCATATGTCCCGTTTTAGCCAGGACAGTCCCAGCGTCCCGGTCAGTCAACCAAAAACCCCGGTTAGGCATTCAGTCAGCAACATAGGCCTACACAAGCATTAGCAGGCAGCGATTGGTCTGTTTAGCCAATTTGCTGAAGAGTGATGTGTGATCTTGTTTTTTCTTGTTTCCTTGCATTAGATCAGGGGTCTCAAACACGCAGGCCGCATGTAGCCCACAACACGAGGGTGTTTTGTGTTGCCCGCAATGCTTTTTGCAAATTTTCAAAAAATTTACATTTATGTTGTTTAATTTATTCACCTGTGTTTAAAAGCGCTCAGCTAGCGAGTGAACAAGTTCCTAACGAACGTACAAAGGCAAGAAATGATTTGCTCGTAACTCATTTCCTTCTGCAAAACCGTTTATCATTTTCTCATTTTACTGAATCACTTTGAAAATACTGGTAGGCCTATATTTTTCTTTGTTTAACACTTTGAGAGCCGGCGTACAATATATTCGTACTTCGATTTCAGCCTAAAAAACAGCAGTTTTCGATTGCCTTACCAACGCCGTAGCTCCTCCACCGATTGTGCTAGAGAGCTGTTCAAGGGCTCAAACGGATCGGCCAGTCTAGTAGATTGCACTCAAAAAAAATTTTTTTGGTTGGGGATGTGGATTTTTGTGACTGACGTCATAAGTGAAGTAGTTTATGGGTCATTTTGGCTCATGTTGCCTGGCTTAGGGCCCAACCGCTAGGCCAAAGTGTTTCGCTAAAGTTTACATTGGAAACTGGGCTCGAGTCCGAGTCTTTTGAGCCTTTGATCGACTTTCTAGCGTTTCTGGTTCAAAAGTTATGATCTAAAATAAACAAATTAGTTAATTATCTAATTAGC
>JGI24158J21664_10006122_pt1 | contig 15818 bp, 10 predicted proteins | sample Ectturendosymbi3_FD_21664 | JGI IMG/M metagenome (IMG submission 21664)
ACAATGAGGTTGTACAGTCACAATGAGTGTACAATGAGGTCGTACAGTCACAATGTGTGTACAATGAGGTTGTACAGTCACAATGAGTGTACAATGATGTCGTACAGTCACAATGTGTGTACAATGAGGTTGTACAGTCACAATGAGTGTACAATGAGGTCGTACAGTCACAATGTGTGTACAATGAGGTTGCACAGTCACAATGAGTGTACAATGAGGTTGTACAGTCAGAGTGAGTGTACAATGAGGTTGTACAGTCAGAGTGAGTGTACTATAAGGCACCTATTTGTTGGTTGGTATCTCAAAGGGATGCACATCAGCATGAACACGATGAGGATCTCGACTTTGAACTGTTTTAAAAATGTCTCAGGATCTCACTCAAATAATGGACTTCTGAATTCAGTGCTGCACAGTTCGCAAACACGCAAGCAGATATTGTGACATCATGACATATATCGTGACATCGTAAGTTGACACTTAGCACTACTCACCTTTGCTTTTCTTTTCATCGGATTCGGACAATGGTTTCCTGTCCTGTAAAACGAAAAGTAAAAAGTCTTACGCCGACAAGTCGCGCACGTTGAAAGTAGGTTCAGTTGCATTAAATCCGCTAAAATCCTCCTTATGTGATGCCAGGAGTGAGTAGCATCTCTGCTCGCCAGCTTTCGTAGTGACTGCTGCACTGGCGCGGCGAGTCAACGGCAGCACCGCGCGTGACCTTCTCACTGAACGCCGAGCACGAGGCTGGACAGGCCGCAGGTACCGTTTATCAAGTCTTCGGCATGACCCGACCGGGAATCGAACCCGACCTACCAGAGTCAGCGACACAGGCTCAAACTCATAGTATCACCCACTACCCAGCCCAGGATTGGGCAATTAATTTGGCTCGGGAGCCATTTTGAGAAAGCCGGGTTGAGCGGAGGGCCGTACCGTCTAATTTGATCGTAAAATAAAAAAATAAAACAAGAACAATGGTACACACAAAATATTTTAATATATATATATATCTGTTCTTGTGCAAACACGCTTTATCCAGAGCAAGCAATTCAACGAGACATGTAGCCTCACACACTTTTCAACAAATTCTAGATTAGAAGATTTTTGCTGAATGCTTCCACGGGCCAGCGGGCCGCTAATTGCCCACCCCTGACATAAAGTAATTTAACTATTAACGCGACGGTTGCGTTCCGCCGAGTCAACCGCCCTCAGCCGTCATAAAGAACCATATTTACGCCCTCGGGGCAATGTCACCACTCCCTGCCATCCGCCAATGCGCTTTCACAGCTGCAGATTAGAAGTCCAGCTGTGTCGAAACCTCGTAGGTCTTTACCGTGCGTGAGCAACTGATTTATTTGTGCGGATAGGAAAGTATTTGCAGTTTGCTGCTGCTGACCAACGAGGGGGACGTTCGCATGAAATCCTCGACGCTCTCCCCTAAACAAGCAAGGTCACCCACCTGGCTCTCTTCCGTCCCCGAATTCGCGTCTTTCGGGTCGACGGGCGGGGCGAGCGTCGATCTTTGTTGTTCTGAAACAAACTACAGTTTAACCCAGTAGTTTCCAGCTGGGGTTTGTCGACAGCTAGGGGGAACGGGGTTCGCCGGGAAAGACGAAAGAAAGTTTCAAGAAGTTAATAGGGACGTGATGTAGACAAGGACAGACAAGGGACAACACTGGCGAGCATATACGTGCAGGGCAAAACAGTTTCAAGGGCGCCGTGGGTCAATATCACGCAAGGAAGCGTAATATGGTGCAAACTGTTCACGATGAATGAAAAACCGCGTCACGGAACCTGTTGGTCATCCTGAAAGGCGTCAAATATAAATTTTTGTTATTGCGGCATTTCGGTTTTAGCGATTAAGGAAAAAATAAACCACTATAAATAAACCCCAGGGCAGATGTCTGCTTTTGAAAATTCCTAGAAAAACAAGAGGTCTATCAAATGAAGTAAAAAAGGTCTCTGTTGGATATCGTTCGAAAAAAGTTTATTTTTCATATTTTAATCACTGTGCAGCTGAAAAGTGTAATTGAAGCGAAAGGTAGATCTAAAAAAAAAACTGACGGGAAACAAATCGTGACGAGAACCGAAGCTGCGGTCGTTCCGCTGCTGAGATCAGCGTTCTTCTCAAACTTTGAGTGGACTGTTGCAAGATTTTACTTCATCACAAAAAATCCATGTCAATTTCAACATAACTTAAAAACTTCTTATACCACCATACACAAACGACGCCCTTTTAAAAACTGATCAGCAATTTCCGCCGTGCTCCGTAAAAAACAAGTCGTAGATTCACAGGACGTGGTGTTCCCAATGCAGCAAGCAGAACCTTAAACCAGAGCAGTTCTTTCCAGTGTTTCCACGCTGGTTTTCCAAATTTGTTTTTCTTTCATCAACCCTTATTTCAACAAGTAGCACCATCTTATAAACCTGTTTTAGCGAAAGCCCCCCCCCCCCAAATAGCAGGTACAAAAGTGAAAATGCGTGAAGGTGGTCTGGGTTTCCAAGAATGTAAATGAGGGAGTAAGAAAATGGAATAAGCCTTCAAAAAAACAGAAATAACCATGAAGAACTAGTTACTGTTAAGGGAGCTCGTCGTGACAGGCAACCCAGTATACACTAAAACGCAACACTGCAAAGTGCGTCTTTTTACAGAAAAAGCAAAACGAACAGGCGCAGAAAGCAGCAGCGAGTCCTCACTGAAGCCAAGGTACTGTGTCTTCAAGTCGGCTTTGTCGCTATCGCATTTCCTGCAGCCTTCTCTGTTGCTTTCTATGGCGAGAGTAAGCTTTCCAGCGCGGCTTAACGCTTCCGAGCGACGGTGATACGCTTTTCCCCATCTTGGATTGAGGCACGTCGCGCGATAGCCGTCCATCACGGCGAGACTACAAAGCAAGACAGCCGAAAAAAAACTTAATCACTGCGCCTCGATCGTTTTGGCGTCCACGAAACAACTGGAATATTGTTCTTGTCGTCTCGATCAACAGTCTGACGGCGTCCCGTTCTTGATACTTCAGCCACCCGAGCAAAAAAAGACTTATCGTAGAACATCCAGTTTATTATAGGTGCTGCTAATTTGCGGCAAAGAAACAGGGTTCAAGGTTGGGTGTTCGATCCACAGCCACTGCGTGAATGCCCGTAGCGCTCCTTGGTTGAGGGCTTTTACCCCAACCGCCCCGGCAAGAAGCAAAATCCAGGCTTCGGTCTGCCGCTAATTGTCGTAACTGAAATCAAATTTGACAAGCCAAAAACAAAAGTTTTGCAACGGGAAGGGCGCTCATTCACAAGTGCTTTGTGTCACAAAGGAAGGGGGGGGGGTTCCAGACAATGTCAAATACGACAAACGCTCACAAGGTGGAATTAAAACCAGAAGACATTTCACGAGCTAAGCTTTACAGAATAACCTTAGACTCTTATGGAAAACCAGGACACGGTACAATTATTAATTCATTTCATAACTTCCTTCTTCAACAAAACTAACCACAAAGCTTACCACATCAAAGGTATCCACCTCCACTGTCGTTATGATAAAGGTCAGGAACCCTAAACGTTCACAGAGCCATATCGGCCCGTTTCCCCCCCCTCCAGAAAACACCGGGAGCCACAAAAACCTTTTCGCGTACAAAATAGCACTGCATATCGTTTCTTTATCTGTGTACTGCAAAAAATGAAATACCTGCTGGAACGAAAAGATCGATAGGTTTTTTTTAACTTGTGTTAATTCAATTTTAGAAAATCAGCATCATCTTCAACTATGCCTAAAAAACTAACGAACTACGCCTAACAAGTTTTTTTGGCATATTGGTGTTGATACAAAGAAGCTGTACGCATTTTTTTCTATCAACTGTTCGAGAAGTATTTTCGAATTAGCATTTATTTTTTAACTGGCAACAACAACAGAAACCATCACTATCTTCGCCACGATACAGAAAATTTCTTCAGACCAAATGGCGTTTGAAACATCATGAATGTTTCAATAACAGGATAGCTAAATGTTGGCATCGTAAGAAAGACAAGGTACGACATATCTGCAACTCATCAACTGAAGCTGGGTCAGCATCAACCATTTTCAATCTTTAAGCCAGGCCATTATCGCACTAAGTAAAGTTCCATGGGCACACATTGCCAATCTGTGCATTTACAGCAATCCCAAGGGAACCATATCAATGGCTCGCTGTCGGGCAGTGGATCACGGACGCAAATGACAGCGGTCTATCATTGCTTTCATCTGTTCCGGATCACTGATCATTCCCGCTCAAGCATCGAAGCGTGACGGGGCTTTCAGAAGCGGAGTTCAATTCTGGCCCGCGCAATCAAAACAACGGACAGATTTGGGCAGTTTTTACGCCGCAGATAAATGGCCCGCGCAGTTTTTAGGCAACAGACCAACGCATGCATAGGTTTGACAGTTGTGAGCGGCGCAGGAATTGGGCAGAACTTGACTTACGTGTATTTGCCAAGTTTCATGGACGTGAAGCAACGGTTGCAGTGGAGGGTTGCGCTGAAGGGGAATTCCTTGATCGCAGACGAGTAAGTGTCCAGCGCTTTGAGGTAGTCTTTCTTTCTGAAGTAGTCGTTACCAATGTCTTTGAAACGCAACAATTTATCCTGAAATTTAGGAATACTTTTGTCAAATACGACTTAATATAATAAGTGCAATCATATTTATAGCGCCGAGGCAGCTTCATAGCACATAATGTTCTCAGGCCCGTGGCCACGGGGGAACATTCCGGGACAGAGACCCAAGATTTTTTGTGCCCTTCTAAAATCATGCTGTGCCCCGGAACGTTTGGTTTAAACATAATTATAAACAAAAATCTTTCCTTCTTCAAACTGCATTTTGCCGCCCCAAACCTTAAAACCTGGCTGCGGACCTGTAATGGTCTATTTGCGTTCAAGCTCGGTTTCAAAGTACATTCCACACTTCACGAAGTGCAACTGAAACCCAATACTGAATACAATCCATTGGGGGGCGAGCACGCGGACGAGTTTGGCTTTAAATAGGACTTCGTAAGGAAGTGTCAAATTATCAATAAACCAGCCGCGTGATGTTACAAGCGGTACAGAATCATAGGCGTCGGAAGGATTTTTCCCACATGATTTTCAATTCCACGGGATTTTTCCAAAATTTTCTAGGGGAGGGCAAAAGTGGTGAAATTTGTTTTTTTTTTCACTCAAAACTAAGAAAACAACCTTATTTTGCTAAACTTCTCCAAACCCAGGGGTTCTTGGCCCTCCCTGCTCCCACCTTCCGACGACGCCCATGTACAGAATTAAACTCATCACACGCATTCAAGTACGCTACGTTTTGTTCAAGTACGCTACGTTTTGTTCCACGACAGTTTAAAGCTGTCAGTTTGAAGGTTACCAGCAAAGAAGCGGAACAAGGCAGCAAGAACAGGTGTTTTGACGCGACATGCCAATCAATATAAGAAATTCTGATCGCGAAGTATTAATACTTCTCGAAAAAGATAACATTGACACTGATCGGTTAATTCCCCTCGGCAGCGGCAGTTTTTTGGTAACATTTTTACAGCTCCTGGGTTTCTTAGCCACCAGTCAAGGTGCAACGACTCTATAACCTTCGAGTTTTTTTCGGCGCCCTGCCCAGATGAGCGGATTGTCCTATTTTACAATTCACATCCAGTTCGGAATTTTTAAAACTCAGTCGAAGTCCAAACATTGCCCAAATTTTTTTTAAAGTGTAAAGGCCAGGTCCAAATAAAGTCCAAAAAATAACAAAATACAGCTTTTCAACAAAAACTGCCGCAATTATTTTCCATTAACTCCGTCCAAATCTGGTCCTGATCCTAAATTTTTGACACAATTTACTGTCCGGATCCGAACTCAACAAAATTCGTTATAGTCAGGATCCAGTACAATCCAAGTCCAGTCAAATGCTCATCTGTGGCGCCCTGGCGTCTTCGCAATCGCAATGATTATTTTTTCGTGTTGTACAGTATATTCCCCATCGTCGCCAAATAACTCTAACTCAACTCCAGGTGCCTTTGGTTGAGTTATGCCTTTGGTTGAGTCATGCTCGGTTTCTTCTCTTTTCCGAAGCTAGAAACAGTCGCTTCCGCGCCGCGTGACGGTCTTGTCAATCCACTCGCTATAGGCGAGTTGCTCTACCCGGAGGTGCTCCCCCCAGGTTTTTCTTTTTTTCGCTGACGATACTCGGGACTTTTTCCTTTCACCTGTGCACTTATAAACAGGTTCCGAGAGAACCACAGCCCGAACTATTCAAGAGGGTTGTTTCGCCATGTACCGACTGCGCCACGCCTTGCTGCGCTTGTATACATCGGGTGTCCTCAAATGCTTCGATGCTGTGCTGGCCCGCCAATGGGGGGTCGTCCCGTTACGCAATACCTGGTGTGACCTTTCAAAGACAATGGCGACACCATTGTTCAAGCAATTTTGAGCTACTCGAAACAACGCAGGGCCTACTTATCCCCAAGACGATTATCAACTGATGGGCTCGCAACTTCCGTTTGCTAAATTTGTTACAGGTATTACGTTGAGATTAAATGTACAACTGAGTACCGTGAAGAAACTGATCATGCTAACGCTATTTTTAGAACTGGCCCGCGNGTAACTCACATGGTCATTGCCGGGGGGACCTGGTGCTTGGTGTCCGCGGGCACCATGTTGTTGGCTCCTGAACNACAGCTTCAGGTTTTGCCAATCCTTCTATCAACCGCTGTGGGGCAGCGACAAGTACCATGCGGAACCCACTCACTCACAATCACGAATGTTAATTTTGCAATTACGTAAAAGGCTCAGATATTCGAAGTGAACAGTTGCGCAAGTTGTGCTTTGGCTCGCGTAACCTTGGCAGAGATTTTTCAACGCGTAACGGCAACACCCACAACACACCCCGAACAGCGCAGCATCAGCGATGACTTCGTCGCAAAATGATTGTCAGCAACAACGCGCTTCCGAGCACTCACGGTTTCGGTCTGTTTCAGTCTCAGTTCTTTCACGACGTCGCGGCCTTCGTACGTGATGAGGTAAATTGTCTGGGCCAGTTGTCGGCCGGCCAATAAGGCCGTGAACACGCGTCGGTCGGGCTTCGACCACCATTCCTCGAACTTGCTGGCGCTAACTTCGACGCCGAGCGCCTGAGCCCTGGTTTCTCTCTCCACAGTTTCGCTGCAATGCAAACGGACGGTGACAACGACCATTGCGTTGCAATCGTCAATAACAGAAGACATCAGGAGACGAAAGAACGCCTGGCAAAACTTAGACACGACCTATCAAACAAAATTGTTTTTCGTTCGTTTTGAACTCGCGCTTCGTCTAACAGTGATTCGTGCAATGTCAATTCGAGTCGTCAATGTCATGTAGTTCGTCCAGTCCAGATCACGCTTTTTCTACGCTGTTTCCCCAACGCAATTTTTCGTTGTTTTTTTGCAAGTCAATCGATACATTCTGCAAATTCGCACAAAGGTCAAGAGAATCATTTAAACAAGAGAACAAAGCTGCCAACACTGCGAGGTTTTGAAGCAACAAATTGCGAAGTTACTTTTTTGCTCGTCACTCGCGAAATAACGCGACCTCATGAACCACACCGTAAAACTTACCATAATTTTATCATTTGTTCTTGACTGCTTGCAACGGAGATAACGCGCATGAGGTCTGAGAACTGTACAGACAAAACATCGAAAACCTTAGTGAAAGTCAACAATAGGCGAAGCGATCGGAATCGGACGAATGAACATCGTAACATGAATTTAACAAAAAAAATTGGCCCGGTTGTACTGCGAAACTTTCTAGGACAGGGGTGGGCAATTATTATTGCTCGGGGGCCACTTTGAGAAGGCCGCATTTAGCGGAGGGCCATACCTTCTTATGGGAGTCGAAACCAGTATCGGCTTATAACCTCAGTACTAATATTTACTATGAAAAGTTGGATTAAATTTCAGATTGAAGATTTTCCTGAATGCTTCTGCGGGTCACTGAAAACGCTGTGGCGGGCCACTATTTGCCCACCCCTGTTCTAGGATGTCCACAAACAGCCAAAACACAGACCTAAGCAATGTATGGGGCCTAAGCATAAACGGCTAAAGGCAACAATTTGCCAGGAAGTATTTTTATACACTGCTCCATAAACTGCTGAAGTATAGCTCATTCCTCAATGAAGTTGGGCACAATCACTGCTTTTATTTTGAGAAGTTCTTCGCTCTCATTCTAGATTTTTACAAAATATGGGTGAGGTTTACAAAATAGTCTGAGTAATAACACTGTTTTCCTGACTTAAATGTAGTAAATGTTATGACAAAACACAAGAAAAATTTCTTATCACATACCTTATCTACTTGGCGCACAAAATCCAAAACAGCAATCAAATCATATCGCTGTTTTGCCATGGAAGCAAGGCTGGAGTGAGCTTGCAGAAGCATTCTAACAATGTACAGGTTTTGCTCATACTCCAGACCATCTTTAGCATTCCTTGTGTCATAACTGACAATAAAAAATAACATATTTGTAAAAACAAAACTTTTTAAGCAGCTGAGCATTATAAGCTATAAAAAATTTAGGCACTAGATTAAAAAATATAGAGTAAGCTTATTCAATAGGAAAAATATTGTTAAATGCACGTTTCACAATAATACATCATCCATTTCTTATTAAGACAGTTTGTCTTCAAATAAATTTTCAAAATCTTACATTCATGCATATGGTAAGCCAAGTCACCAATCACAGATGTTCTAAAACGAAAAATGGAAAGATACTTCTTTACTGAAGCATATGTTATAAACATGTTGGTGCATACCAGCCTTGGCCTGGCACATCAAAAAATTCCAAGGTTTTCGACCATTCTGCCCATTTAGATGGAAGATAATCAGGAATTGCAAACAGAAAAGGGGACATCAGCATGACAAGTGAACTGTGTGTAGCATCGTCCCGGTATGCTTCTTCCAACTGTAGCCACATGTTCACTTGTTGTGCTGAAATCAAGGCAGCGTTCATTGATTGACATGCACATATTTTTACATACAGTAAACCTCGGTTAATCCGGATTCGATTTGACCGACGCGGTTTAGGCGAAGATCCGGATAAACCGAAGATGGTTGTTTCTAGCCTGACGTCATCTAAGTACTGAGATATCGGTGAAATTCACTTAAATTGTCATTGAAAACAATTACGACCTAACAGCAGGCTTTCGCAGAAGCAAAACGAATTTATTGATGTAGTTCGTTTTGCTACTCATGTTGTTTCGTAGCGTTTGCCACCAAACATGTTGTTTCGTATACATTTATTGATGTATTTACAATGGTACATCAGACTAGTGACCGTCATATCCAGGCAGTTATGAACAACCTTAAGTTCATAATTTTAGATTACTTGGCTGCAAAGAAATCTGGGATTTTGGACTGACGCAGAGATTTCTGCGACTGGTAATGCCCTCCAGACATCCTACCGAGTGTAATACACACAGGGTATATACGTGTAATACACACAGGGTATAAGTGTAATACACACAGGGTATATATGTAACACACGCAGGGCAATACACACATCCTACCGAGTGTAATACGTCTCCTGATGGCACACAGGGATAATGCTCTACACACGCACACTCAATACTGATCAGTAGACTGAAGCCGTGGTGCGGCGGCGTGCTTTCAGCGTTATGTTCAACGCTGATATCCTGTGCCTGTGTTTGATGTAATAATTGTCTCTACCATTAGCCGAATGTTGCGTGCAGTTAACGGTTGTTGTTACCATAATTCTAACTGTTCGTTGGTGATCGTCAGCGCGCTAGTGTTGCGTCTGAAAGGTGCCGAATCTTTCCTAGTGACCGGTCAGTGCATGTAAGGACACAAAAGCATGAAAGTGCAGAAAATTCCGGATTATGAGATATGAAAAAAGCAGATTTTATCCGGTATTGGCAATGATCCGGATTAAAAATCCACATAAACCGAAGGTTTTTATAAAGAAAAACGTCAGAAATCATTCGCACCACCAATTTTATCCGGTTTTGGCAAAGATCCGGTTTAACCGAGGTTTACTGTACTTGAACAACAGTTTATACAAAATACATATGGCACTTACAATATTCTCTTGAGCGTTTTAAACCCCACGGAAATGATCCAATCACTTTGTCATTTCTCTCATTCTGAAACAATGGAGATACCAAACAATGATTTATAACTAACATTCTTTTAAGTGTGAGTAACAACCGTTCAAAACATCTTTAATTGAGTCTATTACTGCTAACAATGTACCCTATCTTGAAAAAGTATTTAAGTAAGCAAGTTATGATTTTCTACGTAAGTTCTGATGACGTTAACTTTGCAATATGAAACACGAGGGAACCAAACATACTTTCAATTGTTTTGCTATTGTATTGTTTAATTTTTATGTCCAAATATTTTGTTAAATGATCAATACCATTTTATTACAACAAATTCACAGTAACAGACTTACGCATAAAATGGCATTTAGCAAATTTTAGATCAAGATGTGTTTATCTGACAATAAGAAAGTTTTAGAAAAAACACCATTAAGAATATGTAACACAAAAATGCAGCACGACGGTAATCTTCTTACAAGATCATCACAAGAGCTTAATTAGCACAAATGCATTTTTGCCGAGCTTAATCAGCACAAATGCATTTTTGCCATTGCACGGGTACATTGTAATGTAAACATACTGAGATCTTGAAGCTTTGCTATATATTTGTGTTTCAACAGACGATTGGTAAGTTATTTAAACCTCCCAGCTAAAGGTCAAGTATAGAAAAAGTGCAATATTTCAGAAGACTGAGCACTTTAGTTATGCTCTTCTATTAAAAACTTGCCCGTTACTATTACATTACACTATACCTTCCAACTTAAACAAAAAACACTGTTAACAGATCTGCAGTACAGTAAACCAATGCCATGGAAGATTAAGTATAACATCCCAAAAACGTCACAAGCACCTCTGCACGCTACATAATTTTTTTACATAACAAATAGGAATGTACCAGAATCATGATTTTCAATTCCACCTGAAATTGGGATTGGCTGGAATCAAAAAAATTGGCCAGAATCTGAAATATCTTTGTTTATTTGGTTGAAAATGCACTTAATCACTCAAAACTAAAGCAGTAATAGACTGTATCCTATAGAAATCCGGATTTCAGATATAAGAATGAGGGCAAGGCATTATTAGAAGGTATTTTTATTTCTGTGAGTAGGACTTTTCTATCATGAAATTTCACCAGTTCATTTAAATCAGAGGTGGGCAAGCTGTTTGACTTGCAAGTCACTCTGATTCTAAAATCTGACAATGGCTCAGATTAGGAGCCAAGGACTGCTTGTGTAAACTTATAAAAATGAGATGTAAATGCTACCACGCATGAATTATACTTTAACAGCTGATACAGCATAATGACATAAAGCTTACTGGACAAGTTAGTTTATAAATGGATTTATCGTAATACTCAAGATAAGAAACTCATTTTCTATTTTGCTGGGAACAGTTTTGTTAGTGCTGCTTTTTAACACCTTCGCTACCAGGTGGATTTACCTTTGAGATCCACCTGAGACATTTTTACCATCACTTTCATTAATTGCAACTCCATAACTCGCCAGGCGATTGAGCTAGAGAGTTGTTCCAACTCTCAAAAGATGCCGCAAGTCTTCTAATTTCGATTTTTTAAATTGGAAAGTTTTGGTTTTCGTTTTTTTGTGGGTTACGTCATAATTGGGTACGTTCATGCTTTTTTGGCCCAGGTTACCTGGCCCTGAGCCCAACTGCAAGAGGGAATTTTTTGACTGAAAGTTTTTATTGGAAACGAGGCTGTAATCTGAGTCTTTTGTGAGCCCTTGATTGCTTTTCAGCATTTCTGGTTCAAAAGCTATGGCCTAAAAACAACAAATTAATTAATGATCTGATTAAATAATTAATTTGTTGTTTTTAGGCCATAACTTTTGAACCAGAAATGCTAGAAAGCCAATCAAACCGTCTGAAAACAAATTTTTTAGTTTGAAAAAAAATTCCAAAAAAAAATTTTAGTTTTCGGTTTCAGATTTTTGTGGCAAATATCAATAATTTATGGCTTTTTACTGCGTAACTTTTGAACACAAAACCTTAGAAAGTCAATCAAAGGTTCAAAAGACTTGGATTTTAGCCTGCTTTCCACTAAAAACATGATCAAAATACTTCAATCTAGCAGTTTGGGCCCAAGGCCCGATGAAGTGGGCCAAAATGGCTTAAATTTATTCCACTTATGACATTACCTACAAAAAAAACCACACCCCAAAACTAAAAAAATTTTTTCAGCGCAGATTCGAAGACTCGCCTAATCTTTTGAGGGTTTGAACAGCTCTCTAGCATAATCGACTGGGTGAGTTATGGAGTTGCAAAGTGGCACAAAAATTAGGACTCAGGCAGGATTTCTAGGTACGATATATTCATACACCAGCAACGAAGGTCTTAACAAATACTAGGCCCTTTATGTCCACTTTCCTTCAGTCCACTCATCCTTACCAAAGCTTACACCATCACTGTAACATGTTGCAAGTCGTTGTATTGCAAGCTGCCACTTGTTATTGTGGTTTTGCAATTATCGATTTCATCGTGTTGAATCCTGCAAAGGACATTATTGGGAAACCAAACAGCAGTGAACATGTTTTAAAGAGCACAGTGAAAGCATGGAGTGGAGTAATGGACCTTATACTGGGAAGCCATGAACATTTCCAGGAATATGGAAAATGGATCAATAAAATTTGGACAAGTTCAGCAGGCTGGATTGATAATTTTGAAAGTCATAGTTCACCCATGCCTGCATTAATATGTTATGTTAAAAATATCCTGTATAATCATTATGTTGTATTACCTCAAGTGATCTGCTAAGAAGAAAAAGCTTTAACACTTCTGTTGCCATGCTACATGGATCTACATGTTTGGTGAAGGATCCAAACATACTGGGTGACATGGGTCAATATTACTGCAGTGACTTGACTTGAGCCACCTTGGATGTGCCCATGACATTCAGCGGCTGCATTTGATGTTACCGATGACTTTGTAACTTGTCTGTGGTTATATCATGACAGCTGCCTTTGATGTGCCTGTGAATTTTGTGACAATTTAAGGCAACTGCAGCCAACTGCACAAAAACTGGCAGAATTTTCTTCTCACTCTTTGAGGGTACTGTTTGATCCTGTCAATCACAGTCATCATCAGAAAAAACATGTTGGTTCAACATTATCAAAATAACTGTAAAGACTGCATATTTTTGGGGTTGCAATAACTCTAATCTTTTACACCGATCTGCTTTTTAATATTTAACCTGTGCAGGTTTGGTTCTTGTTTGAATGCTCTCTTGAAAAGAATTTTTTGTTACTTTGACAGAAGCAACTTGGCTTTTATAATTATCCTTGAGTTTTATAGTTTTGTTTACATAGATCTTGCCAAAATACATTCAGAACTTTGTTCAGAATCTTACCTACACTATTTTTTCTCACTTCATCTAAACTTAATCTTTATTAGATTTCCTGGCTTGTAGACACAGAAGCTTGACCAACCAAAAGCATAGGTATGCTGCCTAGCTTCCAGTTTATCAGATTTTGCAATGACTATTCTGTCCTATTGACATTGTGGTATACCATTGGGCTAATGCAAAACAATGAATTTGTTTCTATACATCCAAAGTCCCTGTAAGTGATGATCAACTTTAAATAATGAAGTATATCCAGTCTACTGTGTATTGTCAATAGCTTGCAAAACTTTGCTTAGCTTTCCTATAATTAATTATGTTTAAAAATAATTTCCCAATAACAATTCATTGTGACCTACACAAAGATATCATTGAATGTGATACTAATTTTTATACTAATTTTTAATGCTGGTTAATATAGGAAGTGTGGACATTGATGAGAACTTTTTTAATGTTCAGGCATTATAAAATGAATAGTTATCCCTTTGCGTAATTAATTTAATGTAGAATTCATGTTTTGAGACTTTGGCAAGCACTTGTGCTTTCAACAAGCAGGCCTCCTCAGCCATAGGTCTATGTGCTCATGGGGATGTGTTGCATGTACACTTAAACCTATGATGCACCATCAAGCTTTCAACACTGATCTCAGCCACTCACAAAACTTGGTAACTATGCATTTGGAAGACTGCACTCGAAATACTTGAAGTTGGTGGCCACTATCTACACCATCTCAATGAAAGCTTAGTCCTTGAACTTTTTGCACCATAATGAGCTAACTGCTAAGACTAAGAGCTAAACAAACCTATTTGCAGTTTGAGACATGATACTCTATGAAGTTCACTACCAGAAATCAAGAACGTCTCTTAGAAGGTATTACAATATGAAGGCAATATTGTACACACAGGATTGTGTGTTACAAGCAGTGATACCGAATGGAAAATTTATGGCTTTTGGTGATGCATTGAAATTTTATTTGTAGGTTGTAAAAGTGGTCACATTGAGGTAAATATTTTCTAAGGTAAGATGAGCTTTAAAGCTACTTCCATTACCAGCTCAGATGCACTTTATAGGTGGTTCTTTAAATTCACTTCATTCAATATGAACTTGTAGAATTTTAGTATGTAAAGAAGAACTATACAGTGAACTCAGACCATTTAGTACATGAAAAGTTGAAGAGGTGAATAGCCTTATAATGAAAATAACGGCCAAAGAAAACAATATAAACGACATTTGCAGACATTTTGGTAACTCCTGCTACCATCATCAGTGTATTTGCAATTGAACTGCAGTGATCTTGCTGCAAGTTCTTATGGTCAGTCAAGAGAAATGTGCTGTGAAAAATGAAAAAATGCGAAAGGTTGTTATGGTACTGACGTAGTGCCACGACCATTTATTTCACGAAAAGCAACGATATAATATCTGCAGATCTCTAACAAGGCCTACAAAATGTAACACTCACAGCAAATGGACAATTCTGCATTTGCAATTATCTGAAATAACTAGTCTCCACAAAAGCATTGAAGTTGAATCAATCAGCAAATATTTTTTAAGTGAAATTAATTTTACTATCTTTACATTTCCTCAGTCCTGAAAATGTATTCAGATAGATTAAATTTTAAGATAGTTATATAAAAAACAAACAGCATGATTTATAATAATTGACAAACACAAAGTCTATCAGCAGACATATGTATTATAAAGTCAGATCTCGTTTATCCAGACTACTTTGTTTCATCAAATAATGTCAGTTCAGTGAGGTATCCAGACAATCAAAAGCAAAAGTATAAAGAACGAAATTCTTTTCAGAGCAAATGTCAACAATGTAAACAAGTTGATGATATGCAGTACAGTAGAACTCACCTAAGAGGACGCTCAAAAGAGAACAGAAAAAAAAAACTATAGAGTAGACTCAGACGAACTGTCAACTTAAGCTAATATATAGACTACATGTGGAATATAACTAAATGAAACACTCATAATTTTTTTGTTTATTAGCAAATCAATATACGTAAGCTAGTATGCATTCAGAAGGAGATTAAATGCAAAAAAGAACTGTGCAAGGGACCTAACTGTGTCCTGCAAGTTCTGCCACTGTTACATTCATTGTGCGTAGAAAATTAACTTTCACACTTCCATTGTAATTTAATAAACAACTAGTCATCCAGTTTAGTGTTTTTGTTCTATTGATTTGGCATATACGTTCCTAAATTTCTGTGTCGGAGTCAGACAGCAAGGTTTCTGGATTAAAGGAGTGAAATGCAGTGAGAGAAATCCGTTCTTAGCAGTTGTGTATCACAGGGGTGGCCAACTTGTCTTTGACTAGGATCGACCAGAAAATTTATTGATATCTCGCGATCGACCGGTCGGTAACAAAGCCACATAAGTACGGAA
>JGI24158J21664_10006127_pt1 | contig 15812 bp, 20 predicted proteins | sample Ectturendosymbi3_FD_21664 | JGI IMG/M metagenome (IMG submission 21664)
GTTCAATAATATAAAGATAGGCCTAACTTTATATTTCAGTGTTTGCATGCGCACATCAGGTGAGAAAGTACGCATATCAGATGAAGCAGAACGTGTTCAATTGGATTCATACCCTCATAAGATCATTGTCGGGGTTGTATACGTAATATTATTGTCTCTAATGCCAATTGAAAAAACTCGTGAAACAAGGGTTAGGACTGATTGTTTAATGCACACAAATTTTTTAAAAATTCAATTAGAGGAAGAAGGTATTTGGATTATATTTTTGTGGAATTTTTTATCCCGCTACAGTTCAAGATTGCACAAAATTTCCTAGTTGAATAACAAATGTACTCCTACAATTAGTGGGAGATATCACCAACGTTATGAAAAACGTCTTGAGCAACAAAGCGGTCGTTCAAATGTTAATGTTTGCGTTGGAGAAGAAAATTTGCAAGAGGAACTACAATTAAATCAGTATTCGATTATCATTTCAATTCAAACAAGCACACTCATATGTTTTTGTTCGTAACACAAGCTTTCTGGGTTTTTATTGTACGATTATGAATATGGGTTTTTTTGGTGTGCAATCTGGGTTTATTTGAAATCATTGAATGGGAGGCTGCATGTGACTGTTGAACACAGACATCTTGACAGATAATGCAAGACATGACACTGCTGATAGCGGTAAGTCACGTATATACTGTGTGAAAAGAAGCATGACTAAGTCTGTGGCAGTGCTTCCACAAATGTGAAAAATCCATTGCTAGTGTGAGACTGACCAACGTGCCCGAGTGAATAGCTCACCTTAATCAAACGACTCCTATGTCGGCTTCTTTTCACACATTATAAAACTAGAGGCTTGTTAGAATACGTCTATGCAGACTTGTGGGAATACGTCTTTATGGTTAAGGTTTCGTTATGACTTTTTAGTGATCACCAAGTCCAAAGCTATATTTGCTGTAGCGAGTTCTCGTAATTCCTCTTGATCAGCCAGCGTGGTGTTCTAACTTTGGTAAGTTGTCCGATAGTCTTGTCAACATATAGCTCTACTTTTCATTGCTTGAAACAGTTTTGCGAAGTGTCTTAACATTCTTGTTTTTTCAGTACTTAAAACGTGATTCTGGCCGTTAAAAAATTATGACTTGTTGGTAAAAAGTGCTTGAAAAAATGGATATTAGGCAGTTTATGAATTGAAAAAATTTCAGACAGAAGATTGAGAATTGAGGTTTAGCCCCCGCACAGGCTAATGGGGTACAAAAGGTTTGTGAACGTCCGTTTGCATGGCATCGTCAGCTTCCTGTAAAAGATAAGCTAAATTTCGACGCTGCCCTCTGCGATCCAACTACTGGGTCATAATGTGTGGTGCTGTTTGGTTCATTTCTTTTAATTCACTCAAAAGTTGTCAAAACTATCTACTAAACGTGGCCATCAAAAACTCTACAATTTTGACGCGTGAACAGCCTAAAAACATGAAAAGTCAGTGTTTTCATATTCAAGCGCGAGGCCCCGGGCATTTGTCCGGTTTGCCCGATGGTTAATCCGGCCCTGCAGGTGAACAGTTGTTAAGTTCGATCACGCGTAGATAGTATCGGGTAACGCGTTAAAACCAGCTTTGTTTTTCCAGGGGCAATTCGAAAACAGGATTTTGGACAGGATGGATTCTTTGCAAAGAGCAGTCGAAGAATGTCGTGACGAATACAAACGATGCAAGGAAGAACTGAAAACCAAAGCGGAAAAAAGCGAGTTGAACCAAAGGTTGGTGAAATATGAGGTGTTGTGTTTGTTGGATTTTGTATCGTAAAACAGCGTTTTTTTTGCAGAATGGATCGAGTGACTCTTCACATGGAAACGGAATTCTCGCGTTTGAAAAAAGAGTACCGCGATGGGTTCGAATCGGTCAAGGAAAGTATCGACACGACCAACCGGCTGGTAAATGGAAAGATCAAACTCGTGAAAGATGATTTGAGCCGAGACATCAGCAATGTCAAGAAAATGATCGTACTTATTTGAACGAACATTGGAAAACAACCGCCTGTAAAGTCGAATATATTTGAGAGTGACAGTCCATACCAAAAGGCATGAAGCATTTGTTGAAAGTCAAAAGTCAATGTTCGAAGAACTTGCGGAACAATTTATTAAAAAATACTCTAGTCCGTTTTTCTCGAACAGTGATGTTTTGCAGCATAAATTTCCCTGCACTTAAAATTGATCTTTCCTGTCGCCCTTTTGAACTTCATCGCTTGGAATTTCAAGTTTTAACTCCGTACGTGTGTACTTCCGTGCTTTGCATGCTACGCAACTTTTACCTTCTGTACAGATCTGTTTGCCTCCACTGCTTGAAAGACCTGTCAGCACTTTTTAATGTATACGTGTATGTGTAACTGGCTATGCCGCACAATTCAATTTAACGTCCATTTTAACTGAAACCTTCCACGCTTTATTTACACTTTTTGTACATAATCTAGCATGTGGTGTTGTTGAAAACAACGATCAAAGTTTTCTCCTGCCATTGACGCGTAGGAAGTTATTAAGTCACGACGAGATAGTGCGACCAGTACACACAGAAACGAAAGCAATCGGCAGCATGTGGTTTGCCAACAGTCGTGACAGTCAAGTTGTTCTGTTCCTACGCTCACGCAGTGTTAGCAGCAGTGGAGTTGTGCACGTGAGCAAATTATTTTTTGTCGTGGCTTGGTTTGAGCTCCACTACTCCATTTTCCCCTTTTTTGCAAGCTGACTTGCTCCGTTATCTTCATCATCCTCTTCTTCTCCTGGTCTCTTTTTGTTGACCTTTGCCGGCAGGGGATCAATGCCAAGCACTTTATGGATGTTTTGGAATGCCAACAAACGCAGTGCGTGCTGAAAAAAATTAGCATTATCGAGATACACGGAATTGCTTAATGACAGAAGCTTCAAAAAGTTTGAGAAACAATCAAACAAGAACGCAGGGACCGAGCGCAAGCCGTCCAAGGTCAAAACACAACATCATTCTTTACGCGAGTATGTAACTTTCAAACGAAATGTTTGAAGTTATTTTTTCACGTTACAAGTGTACCGAGTATCAGTTCAATTTAAAACCAGTACACGTGATGTAGTTCGCCAAATGTAGGGGTTGTCAAAATGCTGTTTTGCAATCCACACTTGCAGAGTTAACTTCAGCCTGTGAAGTTTTCTTGCCAATTTTCCAACACGGTCAAGCGCGAGATCAAAAGCGAATAAACATGAAAATACTCAACCGGTATTTTGTTGCGATATTCATTGTTTCGCATAAAAGCAACCCTGGAAAAGTCAGGACGAGATAGTAAGCAACAACCTGAGCTGACGCAGTGATATCTTCCCTCTCCTGACTGGTCAAACTTTCCGCTGCATCGGTCGGAGTTCTCTCGCACGGGTCAAGGATCCCTGGCCCCCCGGGCAGCAAGGCACCGCACGCGATCGCCTCGAACACTCTCTGCAAAGCTCCGCTCGGCGACAAAGGTAAAGTTGCGCTCGCGATGACTCGCTCCACCAGAAGCTCCACAGCCTGGAAAGATACAGGGGCTGAAATGTAGACAGGGACGGCACTGGTCAGGGTTTTGAGGAATTCACCAAATATGTCTCACCCAGGCTGAAAGTGGACTCCACGTAGGAACACGAACACACAAGTCCTTCATTATCCGCGTCACAATGACACAGGACTGCAATCCATTTGCCTTGGCCTGCAAAATCCGATCAGGCCAGGTTTGCTAGCAGCAAAGTCAATTCAAGTTGCCATAAAAATCAGCGTTGCAATTCAAAAAGTTGTCTTCAGTAAATGCAACTTTTTGAATACGTAATAAGGTTTATGCACGGGCTCGTTACGACAGCGCACGTCTGGATCTACAACACCATGCGATCGAATGACGCAAACCAGAACAGAGGCAGACATGGATAAAGCTAAGCACAGTGTTCTTACAACGCTACAGCACAAAAACTTGCTAATTTCCTTTCGCTCCTGTAAAACAGACCACGCGAGCACGAAGTCTGCCTCTGTTTCTCGCGGAAGTAGAAAACAAGCAGGAATAAAGAGTCGAACGTCGCCGCCGCTAGCAGCAGACATTGGTTGCGTCTGCTGCTTCGCGGCTCGAACCAGTATGACGTGACACAGAAGTGAAGCCAAACCTGAAACCACTTCGAGTGGCGCAGTGCAGCGAGCGCCATGCAACATTTTCCCCGATCCAAAATGTCTGGTGGGTCTGGCTTCGCGTCGGTCTTTGTTGCACCGGCTTCTTTCAAGACAGGGCAACAACAAGTTAGGAGGCAACAAACACCGGCGAGCGGGACAGCAGAGGGCGCGCGCGAGCATGCAAGAAATAGAAAAGCAATTAATTTTTTGGACTTGGTAATTGATTAAACGCTCAATAAGCGGAAGACTCCGCTGGCAAGAAAAAATGTGGTTGGAATTCAGGTTGATGCTCCTCTGCTGTAATAGTTGCTGTTGTGGGAAAACAGTTTGACCGACGGCATAACTGAGTTGGCAGCCACCAGCCAGTGTTTACCAAAAGCCACGATGACAAGTCAAATCTTAAGCACTTCGATTGAAGCACGGTTTTACCACGCTGCGTTTTGGATGTTTTTAGCGAGCGTAATAGAAAATGTACGTTTTGTTTCTGACACACCACGCTTTTTATAATTCTGCGAATTTTGATCGGCACTGTCACGTCATCAGCTGTTGCTACAGATGGAGCATGCAGTTAGGAGAACAGAGCGAACGACGATGGAATGCACACTTGGAACTTCCTGAAAGAAATCTTAAAAAACAGTTACGTCACAATGCACAAACTATGCATATCAGATTTTAAAAGACACAGGCGAAACTGACGCAAAAGCGTTCCGCTGGACAAGTTTAAACAGCGACATCAACTGTTAGCGGCATCTGCAGAATGCAGATGCGAGATTCGTAAATAAACTGCCAGAAACACAGCTAGTTATTTCGTCATTCATTAATTGTCATTAAGAATGCGTCACATATTTGGATTCAACCGCACCTGCTGCATCGTCCACGACCCTCATCTGAGTGGCGGTCAAGATTACTTTCACAGTGACTGGGGGTTGCGATGAAGTGGCAATCACAATGGCGCACTCCTCGATGGCAATCTTCATCACGAACTTCTCATCACTTGCCGCTGCCTAACCATTGCATAAAGCACAAGGGTAGCGCGTTGCTTGGTTTTTGATAACCTATTGCACGCACTGTGCGAGATCAACAGCATAAACAAAGTCGGTTAAAACTTGACATTTCTTCAAGCAAAATTATCAACGAAGTAGCGGAAAATTTGCACTAAAGAATGAAATTTTGCAACATTAACCTTAGCAAAGCCACCGGCACGTAAAATTCACGGGCTTCATCAAAGGATGGGAATGCGTGCAAAGGAACACTCACCGTAAGCTGCTTGGGCAGATGCTCCGAAACTCTGTTTAGTAAGCTAACCGTCGGCTTTTGGTTGCACATCAACACAAGTTCGACCATGAGGTCGCCACGAAGCAAAAGACCCTTTGCAAGCGCCCCGGTCCTCAGCACAGTTTTGAGCAGGCGTTCCGGTTGAACCTTCATTCCACTGTTTTCAAAACACGCTTTAGCAACAAAATAGTGCAGCCTCGCTGACAGGGCCACCCGATATTACGTCTTCTAATCAAGTTATCTTGGGGGCTGACCAGCATGCAGCGCCAGTATTATCACGTTCACAAGTGGAAGTTATTTAGCGGTGGCAACGTCGTTACGCATGTGAGGCAAACACAGCGTTCAGCTTATCCATTCACCAAACCTCTTACAGCGACGTTAGGAGTAGGAAACTTCGTATTACCAGAAGATCATCAACAGCAATAAATATCTGCACGAGTAATTCTCGCAAGAGAAAAAAATGACGCAATAAAACCAACCTGGCATTGGATGCTGTGAACACTTTTATCTCCTGTTCATGTACTTTGTTCGAAACTTCTTTCAACGCGAGTTCGACAGCTTGAACGGCGTTCTGCACAGCTTTCAACTCATCTTCGGTGGGATAGATCTGAGCATGCTTGGCAAGCACGTGCTGGTCATCTCGCGTTTTCAGTTGCTGCAAGTAGTGGACGTAAACTTATCAAGGTCAGTTTGTATTGATACAGGGTGTGTGGACATTCCGACCATTGCTAGTCCGAGCCTTTACGCGATTAATCGTTTTTTTACTAGCTTGAGACCAGCAACAACAACGGCAAGGTAAGTTAGCTGCAAAAAAGAATTTGATGACAACAGTGCATTTGGAAATACGTATCTGAAACTAAATTAAACACACCTTGCATTTATCCGTCACACACATCAACAGTAATAAAACACCTGTTGCGAACATTGAAAGCCGCCACTGCGGGTTGTGAAATGCGCCTTGCAACAGCGAGCCTGACTATTTCGAGTTAGTTCCTTGCCTGGTCTACTATCAAAATCAGAAATGGCAAATACGATGTAATTCTTATTCAAGTGCCAACGGCCTGGACAGACGTGTTTGAGGCCAATCACGCGTCGAAGCGAACCAGTACCGAGGCATCACAAATTAACAAACCACTGTGCGACCACCGACCTGGAAGCGAGCAGCATTTGCCGGCTTGAAGACAGTCAGAATGGGCGGTGCAGGTGGCACCAGAGACAGTGGCATGGGAACACCTCTCCTTCTGTAAACCTCCGCTTGCTCTTCGTATTTTATCAGCTCGTTCTGGTAGTGATAAAACATCTCTTCTTCATACAATCTGAGGAAACAGGAAAACAGTCAAAGAAAAAGAGTTCATCAAATCTTTGTCAGAAAACTTAAACCTGAAAAACTGATCCATCATTGCTCTGATGATTCCGAAACATAATTCAGGTGTTTGACAACACAACAATATGTTCAGAACAGCAGAATGAAATGCTCTTCAAAGCTTATGTAATGATAAATTCAGCTACATATCCTAACAGACGACGCCTGCCCAAGAAATGATTTGATAAAAGCAAGTAAAATTCATCAAGAGTTCCTTGGGAGACCTAAATCCAAAACAGTAGCTTCACTTGGAACAGTGGTTCTTAAACTTTTCTCTACCACGTCCCCTGTAGTAATTTTCCTTTGTTTCAAGCTCCCCTGACATTAAGTTGTAAAAATATATGTATTTATTGGCAAATTAATTGATCAAACTTTCCACGATGAGAGAGCAAATCACAATCAGGCTAACATGATTATCATTCAATTGAGCGAGCTACCAATTACACAATTTAACAATGTACTGAAAGCCACTTCAACAACCAACCACCTTATACCAATGATATAGCCTGGGGGAAAGCTGTTCCCTGACTTATTTAAGTGGGGGTTGGGCGCACTCTTGCTTTCAGGAATAAAATATATATACGTATTGATATTCCTGCCGCCTCTGCAACATTCTCTACAAATCTTTATATTTCTTTAACTGTAGCAAGACACGTCCTTTTGTGATGGAACGTTCTTCATTTCCTGTCTTACCACTTCACCGTTACTTTGAAACGACACTTCAACGATAATATGGTTTCTGATTCACAGAACCTTGAACAAGGAATAGGTTTCAGCCAAAATCACAAAGCAATTAGTGAACAAAGCTGAATTCCAGCGAAATCATTTATGCATCAACACTTACCGCCTTTCTTCTTGCTGGATCTTCTTCATTTCCATTCTCCACTTCTCGCGTTGCTTGTGCTGCTCGCGAAGAGCTTCCCTACGAAAAAAGTAACCTCCTTTATTTGAGGTATAAAAACAAAGGCACGGTTAACTAAGTAACTCAGCAGGCATGCCCGGCACTAGCCAAACAGTTGTGGTATGACCCCGTAACATCCACACAACTTCCTATCACCACGAGCTTACTGTAGAAGAAGCACTGAAAGAGCCTTATGTCGGCGCTGCTACAGAGCGAAGTACACAGAACAGTATACCTCCGAGCTTCCTGTCGCATCTTCATCATCATCATTTGCTTTTGCTTTGGATTCAACTTCACGTCAACTTCAATACTTGGATCGATCTTTTTCTGCAAAGTCGAGGAAAAACACAGATAACACAAAACCGCCGATCGTCATACGGAACATTCCGGAGGAACCAAAACAGTTGAAGTTTCCGGAAGCTTGCAAACCTATCGATTGAAGCTGGAAAAATGCTGAGCTACTGCATTCGTATTATGCCGAGAGTACAGAAAAAATGCTGGTCAAAAACTCTCATTAAAGCACCGTATTCCCCAAAGAAACGCAGATCGACACAACCTGAAGCAGCTCCTGGACTCGGTGACAACCAATTATGAGATGACGTATGAGTCAGTTGGTACTCTATGAGGTTTAATTTTAGAGAAATTTATGTTTGGACATAGGCTCAATTGTGGTTTCAAAATGCTGCCCAGTAGCTTGATGTAAACCTTTACAACCCGGTAGTCCAGCTGAAAAATGCACACCCACAATTTTCGATTTATGGGAAAAATACCAAATAGTGGCAACGCATCAAACCAAAACTTTTTGTCACGGACAGCTATTAAAAAAACGAAGCCTGAAAATCACTAAGTTAAATCAAAATTTTTGTAGAAAAAAGAAACGTTTTGAATTGATAATTTCGAAACAAACACATTCAAAAGAAATTTAAATATACGTTATTGATGTTTAACCCCCGGGTACAAGTCATCAATCAAATACTGGCGAAAGAAGTCACCGCTCACTGACCTTGTACGACAAGCGATGACGACGACCCTTGACGTGCAGCTCCCGGGCGCTTTCATCGTTGAACTCGCATTCGCAAATCTTGCACCGGAAGCGAACGACGCGCCCGTCAGTCCACACCTGCTCAACGTACTCTTCTCCGATCGGTCCTGGAAATTTTGTTGAAATTTCTCTTGAAAATTGATCACAGTGAAAAGCGAAACGGAAATACCATTCAGAAAAAAAAACGGCCAGCAACATACTTTTCATGAAACCGCAATTACGATTAACCCAAATTTTCGACAAAGCTAACTTGTCTTGTAATAATACCTTGAAATAATAAGATACCAATACAATTGAGCTGCTGGGACATCTACGCACACACAAACATGTCACAAAGATCATTAAAAATATAAAAATTCATCAAAAATCGTGATGAACACATTGCTGCAGCATAACAATATCATCACCATATATATGAGCAACTAGATGTTGCCATATAACAGCAAAAATTTTTCCGCAGTCTGCCTCTAAGCACAGAAGATCACTTCGCAGGAACTAACCGTTTTTCGATCCGGCAGAATCACCATTTCCATCAACAGTGCTACCCGTGGACGGCTTTGCCACAGCAGCAGAAGTTGCTTTAGTAGATGGGAACAAAGGCTTGATCACAGGTTTCGTTTCCACAACCTTTTGCACGTCCGAGGCAGATGCTGGTTGAGTCGATAGCGTAGGGTAAGCAACAGTATTCTTTTCGTTTTTAACTTCGGTTGCCGCAGCATCTTTCAACTTCAGAGTGGTTCCTCCTGTCGAATGCATTAATTCACATTTACAGTAGCGTACAAAATATTTTTGAAAAGCTATGTCGCCAAGTATTTCTTTTTTTGTATATCAGCTGTTTCTCTTGGCAAGCACTCCCAGTCTACACAGAAATGACATACCACACACGCCGTGATAAGACATCCCTAACCAATGACGCTATAACAATACAAAAACTTACGCATTTCGTTATGCCTGAATACACGCTGGGGTTGACAGGTTCGCTCTGAATACAGTGTCTTTCAGGTGCCATATTAAATAAAATCAATACGGAAGATTTCTTACTATGAAAGGGCTCGTTTCATACACAGGTGCGCAACGGTGAAGACTCGTGTGAAGATGAAGACTTACAGTAACTCCACACTTCATAGCATTAAATCCCCAGCCTCTCATTTTGACCAGGAGCAGAAAATTATAACATTACATTTTCTACAAAGCACAAATCGGGTCATTTTCATCAAAATTACAGAAAAAATCATCAAAAGGAAATTTAACTGAGAGTGTAGATTTTCACTTCAGATATTTTTTACACGTCACGCGCAGGAAGCCTGGAAATGCCAAAGAACAAGCCAACCATGGAAAAAACACAGCGGCTATAGGCTTGGTCAACCTACCAACGAAGTTGATTTTGTTGGACACAACTTTTTGCTTCGCATTGGATGCAATGATGTCAGAGTCGCTCCGGTTTTTGTAGGAAGCGGGCAGCTTATTCTGCGATGCCTGGAACTTGGACTGAAGCAGAAAAAGCGACAATTATATCAGTCATTCCCTAACGACAGAAACCCTCTAAAATGTACAACTGAGATCAACAGCTCACTTCTCTGGTAGGAAGCTCGGTTTCGGTCATCTTTCCTTCCTTGACAAGATAATCGCAGAAATCCCAGGCAGCGCGAGTCTGTGCGTCTTTTTTGTTGCTCGCGCTGCCTTTCCCGACGTACGAGTAGTCCGACACCACAACTTCGCAGACGTACGTCTGACGATACGGAGCAGTTCCGTGTGCATGGATGTTGTACTCGGGCCGTGCCCGGAACTTGCCGAGCCAGGCATACAAGTACGCTTTTATTTCCGACGCCTACAAAATAAACGATTTTAAACAAACAAGGCAATCGATAAAACGAAGCGCAGCTGATTTCGCGAAATATTTACTCTTGTCAGTGGCAGGGTTGCGGAGTCGGGGTCGTATTCTTAACAACACTGGGAGTCGGATTTTTTGTCCGACTCCGGGTGTCCAATTGGATCATTTTTTACATCAAACTCCTAAATCGCGAGTTCCTGTTGAAATGGAACAATTTATTTTGAAACTTTTGTTGAAAGAGATTTCTTGCTGTGCACCATGATTTCCAGTGATTTAAACAGCACGATTTCATTCCCTTTGTGTTAGGAGTCGGAAATTTTGGAATGGTCGGAATCGGAGTTGGAGTTGGATATTTTACCTCCGACTCCGCAACCCTGTTCAGTGATACACAGGATAAAAAGTACTCCTCCGAAGCTTGTACATTGCGTTCGAGGCCCGGTCGAATAACAGCGAAAATTTCGGCGTTAATGAATGAGTGCAAGGGAAAGCTTCGCCCGCGCTGCAAACATTGACTTGCCAGCAATGCAGCACTTCACTACGTAACTTGTTGCGTGGTTCCTGGCACAGAACAAGCCAGGTTGGGCGCCCACAGATCACTCCTGATACTCCTAACGCCGAAGGGATTGCAAGGCGAACATCATGAAACTTTCTTTCAACTTGATCAGAGGCAAATTATTGAAGGGAACTAAATGCATAAAACACAGTAAAAAGAAACGCATTTAAAACGCCTTGTCACACTCCGAAACGTTTTCGCATTTTCTTGACGGCTTAGCAAACGTCTGAAAAGGAACTGTGTCTTACTATGATTGGTTTGTTCGGATCTCTGCTTGCTTGCATTTGCAAACGCTTCTGCTTCCAGTAGGGCATCGTTTTGTGGTATGTGTCAGGTCCACTGATACCGCTGGCACCATTACCGCCACCACCACCGCCACCACCACCACCATCTTTGCGTTGCTGCTGGTAAATGGAGTTGGCAGCACTAATCAAAGCCTTCTCATAGTTCGAAATGCTTGACCTCTGCTCCTGTCCGTAATGTTTATTTCCGGCAGCAGACTGAAAACGCATCAAGCAAAAAAGAACATGACTGAACCTTGTTTATACGCAAAAACGCAAGAGGCGTCCAACAACATCAGCGAATGCGAAAATCTTCCGCGATCAACACCTTCAGCGGTTTACCAAACGCAGCAAAGAAATTAATGAAAGCAGCGAGAGCGCTGCAGTGAAAGCTTGCACATACGATTTTATCTTTCCATGAAGAACAACGGTTAGATACAGGTGGCTTACCGCTTTCGGAGCGGCAAAATTTATAGATGAGGATCCTTGCACAACATGCGATCCTCCACCAGACGCATTTATCTGCTGCCGAAAAACAATACCAAGGTTAAGCCTACAGGTTCCTTTCCGAAGAAAGGCACACACAGCATATGATGGGCAACGCTGGCACTGCGATCACGTGGTTTCCATCAACGGTCTGCTTTTCCATTTTGGAAACGCGACCATGGCATTAATTCGGTGACGGTTATCAGTTAAAACTGCAGAGAAATACAGCAAACAAACTGTTTTTTAACGACTTTAGGTGTCTAGTGTTATAGAGGGGAGGCATGGTCAGCATATGGGTCTCAACTCACCCAAGCGACACTTGGTTTTTACAAATAGATTGACAATTGATAGTTGTGGCACCGTAAGTGCTGAAAACCTGAACAAACCATTGCTGGCTAAAACGAGTTCGAATACAAATGGGTTACTAATTAAATATCATTTGCAAGAAAGTCGAGCAATTTAAGCAATTTTTTATTCACAGTGAATATGTAAAAATAGTTGAGATAAAACTTCTCACCAAGGTGGCCGAAGGCTGTTGGCCATAGCTAGAAGCACTACTGCCGGCGAACAAAGACGTCCGCGCAGACTGAGGTTGGTGTGCTTTCACTGCTATGTCTGAAAAGTACAATTATTATCTTCATCTATTAAGAACGCAGTTTTGCGCGTTTACCAAAATCTCAGTTACTCTCTTGTTTCTAGAACACTATCAGATTGAAACAACAAACTTCCAGCAGTTAACGCTTACTGTTGTTATACTTTGATGTCTGGCGGCATTTCAGCAATTTGGACGAAAGTGTCTCAAAAGTATTTGTCCAGTAAGCTCACGAAACCCTTCATTTTGAACTGTAGATAAAAGCTATATGCAAAATCACCCAAACCTTTTTAATGCTATTTGCAACAGTGGCGGATTACAGGCCAGGCGTTTGGGGAAAAGTCAAATAGGTGGGGGCCCAATGACGGCTTCACTTGCTTTTAACACCGGTTATTCTCAGGTGGTGACAATTGTTGGGCATCACACAAAAGTGGTTACTTTTCCTAGGCCAACAAACTGTCTATTTTTGCTAGTCAAAATATGGTCTTTCAAGGAGTCGCCCCAGTTTAAAAGCCCCTCATATCATAAAACCCACTACATTTTTGAAGCTGGTCCAATCAGATGGGGATCTGATTGGCACCTCTGTGTTATCATCTAACACCTGATCTGTAATTCGCTGACCAACCATTTATGTGTTATTCGATTACACTTGTGATATGAACCATGAGTCTGACTTGAATATTACTATTCCAACTCTTTGCATACAACATATGCACTAAAGAATGCTGCACGCTTGTGTTTAACATTTTTGGCTACCACTGGCAAGATTTTTACAAATGTACAAAACGCATTCCCAACCTAGTTAGAAGCAGAATGGCTCCTATTACACGAACAACTCAAATGATAGGACTCCAAAAAAAAATTAAAAAGACAATCATGTTTCCGGGTGCCTCCAACTTCCCCCTGGATCCGCCACTGATTTGCAATGCCTAACATCTAAAATAGACAGGTTATCTAAACCCGCCTGAAAAGCATGCTTAATAAGAAGTCACAATTTACTAAACAGCTCAGCGGGAAATACATGTATTTCGTTTCTACGATGCAGTTCATCCGGTAACGTTGTCACGAAGGGAACTATGAACATACGACTTAATAGAGAGAACCCATGACACAGAACACGTACAGAGTTTTTCTGGAAGGTCAAGATGGCAATTGATACATCAGAATTGTTTGAATTAAACTGACTGTTAACGTTGCGACTCTTAACAATGACACTATTAGACCAATAACTCCAATAATAATCTTATATGCAGTTGCTCTTCCACAGCATTTTATTTTGTAGGCAGCATGTCACTGAACGTTGCAGAAAACGGGCCACTAATTCATTACTTGGTGATCCCCAAGCACTTGATGTTGTGGAAGCTTGGTAGAATTGCTGGTTTTGAGAAGCAGGCTTGTTGTAAGCGGTCTGAAACCAACAAAATAGGAAAATGCAATTTAAAACTGTGTGCCTTTGCTGCTCACACGTCGTTCACAAAATTTTAACCGTTCATCAATCTCTTCCAAAACGCAACACAACTGGACTGATTAGCAAAAGCAAAATACATATTGGTTTTAATCTTGCTTAAAGTCGTTTTTAAAAACTGGATCACTGTAAAGAGAGGTTGATGTTACATATTTTAATGGCTGCCTTTATATCTAGAAGGGAACATGCGTGGAAAAATTGCTTAATATCATTACCGTAGACATCTGAAAATACCAACACTGCAAAAAATTAAATATTTTCTAGCCTGCGAGTGCCAACTCTACTAGGCTAAACAATCAAACATTCTGAACATCACTTCTTGAACAACAATTTGCTGGAGCGTGCGAACACGTTCAAAAATAGCTTAAGAAAAAATTTGCTACACTCTCCGCACAGCAAATAAATGACTGCCCGCTTACCAAACGGTCACACAGCATACCTGCTGAGGTGATGCGTGAGTGGATCCATATGTGTAACTACTTTGATACGACTGACTCGGTGCTGATCCAGCTGACTATGACGAAACAAAATACGCTTGGGTGTAAAAATACAACGTCAGCAACAGACATTTAAACGAAGTTGCATTTCAATTTTCGCAAAAAAAAACTGTTACAAAAATCAACAGAACCTTAACCGCTTTTTCTTTGTCTGGCACCAATGAACAACAAGCAGATGTATGAACGTATTTGCAACTAACCCGGACAAGCTAAATAGGATGCCATTGGATTTTTCGCGGATTTCTGCAATGCGAAAGCTTATTGCTACATTTCTAAAGAAATCCAGTAAAAACCGTCGGGGTGTTACAGATGAAAACCAATTCGTGGTAGTTGTACTGAAACTACCCAACTGCGAGAGATGAAGAATACGTACGTTATGACAGAATTGTGGGGCATCTATCACCAGCAATAAACTCACCCTTACGCCGTATGTAACAAACGCCTGTTGCTGTTGCACAGGTTGGCTTGATACAAATTGCCCATGGTGAGAAGCCTGGACTCTGTAAGTGGGATTGCTGTATGATCCTGGAGTACCGACACTGCAAATGCGAAACGCAACTTTAAAAGATTAGGGCGAAAACCATAATCAAAAAGCTCAATAAAGGTTCATTTTCCGTAGACTCAAAAATAATCTATGGATTAGTACAGGGACAGACTTCCCATACAGTAGCCTCAGCACCGAGGTCAAAGTGCAACGACAGAAGCACTGCTGTGAAGAACCAACGATCATTAAGAGGTTTTCTACCCTGTATATTTAACACACACTGTACTTGTATTTCACTTTTACAAAAACGGAATCGCACAAAGACAATACAATACCTGCCACCAACACATCGAATTATTTATACATGACTCAGAGTCAACAAAGTTGTGCTTTTCCATCAAAAATTTCTACAGAACACCGGATCGCTCATGAAATTTACTGACTTCAAATCTGCGTGGTAAAGCGTAAACCACAACTACAAAGCGGTAAAAGGTTAGCGACTTTAATATCGATTCCTAGCGTCACCATCTTAGATCCAACCAGATGGTTTATGACACTTTGAGAGAAACCCGCTCATGGCGGCCATTCAATTCGCGCGTCTCGGGTTCTAAAGCATAGATCACGCTGCAGGCAACGGCATCTTGCTGAATTCTTAAGTGAAAAATACGAGATTAAAAGACTGGAAGTTTGCAATCACGTTTGATTCAAAACGCTACTAAGCCCTTAAAGGTTTTTCGCTAGGCAGAGTTTTTTCAAATATCTATACCCAGTAGGAGACTGCAGTATACCAATTTGATCCATCATTAATCTGGCGGACCTGATTGATTCAAACATGGTCGAAACGACAGGCTTGCTTTCACCACACACACTAAAAACGGAACTATTTATCTTCCGAAGTCTGCGCTCGGTGCACGTG
>JGI24158J21664_10006128_pt1 | contig 15808 bp, 6 predicted proteins | sample Ectturendosymbi3_FD_21664 | JGI IMG/M metagenome (IMG submission 21664)
TGCTATTTTGAAGATCAGTTTCCTGGGTAATTAGCATTTTGCGAAGGAAAAGTATATTTTTTTCAAGGCTCAACAAAATGCTTCCAAAATTTTGTGCTTGGATAAAAACATTTAAACGTGATAAAGTCGACAAGCGGAATCATCTTCATTGAGAAGTGTAGAAAAATAAAAAAAAACATCTGCACTAATTTATCAACCGAGTGTGATGTTGAAAAGGAAACATGTATTCTGTTAAATTTTACAAAGCATTTGGTTGATACTGAAAGAATCGTATTGTTCTTTACCCGCAAACTTTTCCTATGCAAACTTTATGTCCAACAAGGTATCAAAGAAATAATTACAGATCTTTAATGTTTTCAAGGTGGTGGCAGTGCGCCAAAGTTGTCGGCAACTATCGGAAAACAATTCGATGCTCTACTGGGTTACGCCGACAAAATAGTAGGTGTATTTCAATACCTAAGGTCTGATCTTGCAATAAACAAACAGCGGCTTTTTTAAGTTTAGATCATAAGGACGTTAGGCACTATTTTCCCAGTAACATGGGAAGATTATGATCAGCCTGCTTTCCCTGCAACCTCCAGATTCACTCGAAGTGACACTGTCGAAAAGGTTCTGTGCACAATTTTTGTTTGCGAACTCGTTACGTCACTGCTTTTGTTTAAGTGCCAGCAGGTTGCATCACCCGTGCCTTTTTTTATTTGCGAACTCGTTACGTCACGCAGCTGGGTTTCGCGCGTATCAGTCAACGCAAGGCTGCCAACAAAACCTTGCTTGTGCGACCTGGCGTTGCGCAATAAGAAATAATTCAAATAATTTTACAGCTGCGCATTGTTGAGCGTGGTAGCGGACGCTTTGCGAGTGGTTTGACGTTGTCTTTTTTAAGTCGTATCACGGATATAAATATGTTATTTCGGAATCTTGTCAGCGAATTTTCTTTGTCGCCGAACAGTTGTGTCATCCACGTTCGTGTTTCCCAAGTGTCTACCGTGAGCAAGTGTACCTGGAGTTCGGCAAGCGAAGTCAGCTGCAGATTCATACTCGGGGTTGTCAGAAATTAGGTGTCAGTTGAAAATGTCAGGAACAAAATCGTACTTGCCTAATTGGACCTGCAGTCGCAACCGCGACAGCTTTTTTGCCGAAAGGAAACTGTTTCAAATTGTTAACAGGATCAACCGCTTCAAGGATTAGCCGTTGCAGAGTTGTAAACGGGCCTTACTTACCTTACTACCTTAATTTTGAAGCCCGACCCGAGCCCGATATTTATTTTTGAAGCCCGATTTCGTCCCGAAAACCAAATTTACCGAGTGAGGCAAGATATGCGCAACTTTAGGGTATCAAAAACGTAAGGTACGGGCATAACCACAGGTACACGGTTTTATCACACCCAAAATAGCAACTACCTTGCCCCAAAATTGGCTTGAAAAAGCACCAACGTAGATGGTTAGTCAATGACAATACTGCGGAATGTAATGTTTCTCAAGAAAAAAAGAAACTACCCACGATGGCGATATAGGCATAAAAGAAACTGCACTCTCTAGGATAGCGCTACATAGGCATGAAAAAGCGGTTTGTAGGCCATCGCTTCTTAAAACAAGCCAAGAATCGCGCAAGTGATTGATCTTTTCGAAGCAGCGCCATCGCTTGATAATTTCCTCACCGCTGTCAACTCATTTAACTTTTCTCAAAACGCGTGTGATACTAATCTGCACGTGGAACAAAAGAACGCGGCTGTGTTTGCAAATGGAATTAGCTGAAGCAAAATCACAATCGCATCACTCACAGAAGTCACCGCGGTGAGCACAACAAATGTAGGTCACGAAAGAAAAAAATCGTTACTCTGAAAGTTATGAAAAAGTTCGTATGCAGTCCCGAAGTCGGCCCGAAACATATTACCAAAGTTAAGCCCAAACCTGGCCTGACAAATCTGAGCCGTTGGTTTCAATTCATTTACTCTAAAATATTATGTTCGTTGATAAGAGCAAAAAAACACACGGATTGGTGTTTGCTATTGTTTAAACCAGTGGTCTCCAACCGGGGCGATTTTGTGGCTTACCAGATTCAGGGTGCAGTTTCCAGGTGGGCGATTCCGGCTGGTTAAAATATACTTAAAAAATTTAATTGATTCCAAAATTAATGAAAATAGTATTCGCTACTTTGCAACCGAAACATGTTGAAAGTTGTGTCGCTCGCGGCCACCATCATTGATTTTATTGCTTCACTCATTACTTGCCTCGTCGCATTTTGTGTCGAACGTGGTTTCAGGCCGTATTTAGTTTCCGACCAGGCAGCTGCTGTGTTTATTGTCTTACTTTGCCGATGATTCTTACTTTTTTGAGTTGGCTGATTGGTATTGTCGCAACAATCATTTGATGCACTTTCGACTCCATGGTTCGTGAAAAAGGTTATAAAACACGTGATATCGGACTGATGACGTAACAATTGAACTAACATCTTCCGGTGCAACGCTTCACTGCACTAATTATATCCAAGGCCACGCAGAGTGTTGCTGGTTGGGAGTCAAGTACTGTGGCATTGACGAAGATTTTGAATTGGCAACCATTTTGTTGAGTCTAATGTTTAAAACAAGAAAAGATTAGAGAAACTGTTGCAGTTGGTAAGTTTGTCCGGTCATTGCGTGAGCAGCGTCAAAAAAGGGCATCAAGCAAGAACATTTGCCATCCTGTATAACCTCAGCACGTACGGGATTTTGGGTTTTTGTCGTATAGTATGCATTAGCTCGTTTTATTTACACTTCTATTGCTTGAAAGCAAGCGATACTGATATACCGGAAAACACCCAATCAGCCTAATTCCATTTTTCAAGAGCAAATCATCAGCTTCTTTGAAGATACTAAAAATGGACCAACAATCATAACGTTCATACCACGAAATCATCGCATCGACTTTCACGGCGATCGGGAATATTAATCAGAAATTGCCATTAGCCTAATTATTTTTCGTCATTAACTGTCACATATACCTCCAAGTGTGTGCGTTGCCGTTATCCTTAGTAAAATGGCGTTGAAATTTGACTTGCCAGCCTGTCGGTAGAACATGTCAAAATTCTTGTTTCGAAGACAAAAAACGTCACAATTCGTTATCATGTGTTTTATAATCTTTGGTTCGTAACTTGAGTAAAACAATGCAGCTAAGTGTGTTCTGTTGTAAACTTTGCTGTAAATGCGACTGTTGTGAGACGATTTGCGTAACAACTAATGGATAGTAAAATTTATTACAGCGAGCCGAAAGTTGTGAAACGTGCTTATCGTGTTTTTCTGTCAGTTCGTTTGCTGTGCTTGTGGATATAGCTGTACTGTGTCCATCTGAATTATGTCAGAGTTAACAGACCAGCAGGCTAGGTCGGTCTAGGACAGTTCGGCGATGGTGGTCGCAAATGTTTTATGCGAAAAAATGTGTTTTTGAAATACTTGGAAGATTAGACTACAAAGGATGTTTGCTTCATAAGCGTTTTTGTTGTCATCCTGGTGGCTCGGTGTAGTTTCCCGTCCGTCAGGATTTTGGAAAAACTTAGTGCGACGTAACCACGTGTGTAAAGAAATATGGCTTGTGACGTTTATTTTTACTGGCATGAGGCGTTTGTGAGTTTATACAAAAGTTAAGCCTGGACAGCATCTATTGCTTGATCTTTCACGTAGGCAGGGGCGCATCTTGGAGGTCTGTTTGGTTGTGATGACAGACCCCTTTGCACCGCAGGTACTCACATTAAAGCCGATAAAATATCAAACGCTGTCACTGCAGGTCTCTAATGCGGGCGTTTTGGAATAGGCAACAGCCTGCATTTCCCTTGCAACGTTGGATTGTACCATTACGAAATAAAAACGTTACTGCCTTGTCTAAATAGCGCCTGCGCAGTGACATGAAACAATCCACGTCTTTGAACACTCGAAGTTGATATTGCGTCGAACGCACGTGTTTCTGAATTTCCTCGTCTGGCAGTGCCGGCTCTAATGCTGTCAGAATCTCATACACTGCCGCGCACACGCAGGAGCTGTTTTGTAAAATTTCTCATTGTACGATTGGGACAAGTGCTAGAACGAATCTCGCGCCTACACGCTTCACGACGGCAGTGCGAACTTTTGCACTTTGGTGACATTCCAAAGGAAAATACATTTCACATTCATCGCCGGAACGGCGGCGCCGAACCGTCCCATTCCGGGCTACGTAGCTTAGACCGGCGAGTAGGTCCGATCATCCCCCAACTAAACTAAACTAAGGAGTCCCAAAAAGTATGTCTCGCCACCTGTTGTTTGAGGCTTCCGAAGAAGCCATTCCGTTGCGGAGATCACTCCGAAAATTCGATTGCGGTAAAAGGTGTGTTAGTCTCAAAATACCCAGCTCGATTGGAACAAAACAAAAGATAGCACCAGCCGAACAAATTACTCACAATCGATGACCAATATTGAAGAAAACGAACAACTTAAAACAGAACAAGAAAAATGGCACACTTTGTTAAAAGATTTGAAGACAAGATGCGAGGAAAGTTGCTAAAACTGGACAAAACCAGTTTAAGGACAAAAAAATTTCTAAAGAATGACTTTGTGAAAAACAAGGTAGTAGGTTGCGAAGCAATTGCTTCATCAAAACAAGACGATGAGATAACGTCAACTAACCTCACAAGAAGCTAAGTTTTCTAAAGAGGATGTGCAGAGCACAAAATAACTTGATATACTAAAACATTTGGGGACACCAAGGTCCCTTGGCTGCGCCTATGTTCACACCCCATTTTCAGCTAACTGGCACAAACGTGCAGGGGCGCACAGAGGTAAGATGGCGCCCGGAGCAAGAAACAAGTTTGGCTCCCGAATGTTCGAACCTAAGGTCTTTCGAAAGCAAAAGTGCTGTATTGAAGACAGTACTTGCCACACTGTTGGGACTTTGCGGCGCCCCTAGTGATTTGGCGGCCGGGACGCTGCACCATCATTGCCTCTATTTTTGTACGGCACTGCAAACGCGTGACAGCATACTGGGTAATTGTATTTTCTGTCCAATCCTGTAACAACTGCTCTACAAATCCAGTTATGATATGAGTTCTCATACACAGACTACATTACTAAATCTTGCGTAGAAATCATGCACGTGCATCTAGCCTGGGACATATTTCGTCACGCGTACTGTATACAGCGGATTTATTCTGTAAATAACGAATAGTAAATGTTTTCCCACTGAGGAAACTTTTTCAGCGTAAAAAAGCCGAAAATAAGACAGAAGGCCAAATAAAATTTTTAAGGCCAACCAACTTGAAACAAGGCCAGACTTATGCAATTTGGCCTAAAGAGGGCCAACCTGGCAAAACTGGAGCGGGCCTGCGCTTGTGGTCAGCGAAAGCGAGAAAGGTAATCAGTTCATGCTAGCAGTTTTCTCCAAGTCAGTTGTTCTTCGAACGAAAGTGCCATTCAACAAGGGTAAAGTAATTGCAAGTTCAATTCGCTTGTCAGTTCGGTTTGAGTGACGTAACTTTACAGTTGCGCTCGCCGCTCGGATATCCGTTGCAGAGCTTCCTTCGCAACTTTCGACCTAATTGGGAGTGGCAGCGGTCCAGTGTCTAATGTCCACCACAGTAGCATGCTATTAGTCATAAACATGGGCGTAGCTAGGGGACACATGAGCTATGCTCCAAATAAAAGAAACTACTGTGTTATCATGTAGGCCTGCATGCATACAAATCAACTCCAATAATTTGCCGCATTAGGGCATTTTGCTCAAACATCTTCATCAAAAAGGTCGTAGCACTGTTGACTGAACACGATGACGCCGTAACACCACTGCTTATGCGGTATACACATTCGATATAGCCTATCGTTAAAAGTGTGTAGCATTTGAATCGGCACCAACGCCTTTTTATGGTTGTTTTCTCAGCAGCGCTTCAAAAAACGACTCAGTGCACCGTTACCTGACCTGTTTCGGAACTTGACACACGCTGATTAAAAAATCACGATTATCATAGAGTAGTTAATGATTGAATTTCAAATCTCATTTGGATCGTTGGTAGATTTTAATTTGATATTGGCCGTCGTGGTCATCGCAAGGAGCAACTTCAACCAATCGAAGAATATCAGAGTCTTCCATTTCCTTTATCAAAAAATCAAGTCCTTGATTGTAATCGCCACTTCTGTCAACGGCCGCCGAAAATACCAGAAATCCTTGAATTTTCAGAGCTTTTACTAGACCCTGAACAACAAACGAACAAAAATAGTAATACTCGTATGTTTTAGCTTGTTAAAACCACATGGTTAACACTTTGCTGTACGTGATAAAACGTTTGTGAAATTGAATCGTGATTGATTGAAACACATTAACCAAGATAACATAGAAAGAACAACCTTGTCTTGTGACCTGGGTTGAAACCAAAAGACCATAGCAGGTCTAGTTCACATAAACTAAAACAAGCCTTGCTTGGCGCTCGGAAACTTTGCACAGAACTGCTGCGGAGCTTGTGCATTGAAGGTTTGAGTGCATTGAAGCACTCACATGAATCAAGCAAGTCTAGATAAACTGACATAGCCAGCAACAATATAAAATAGATGATCAAAATTTCGTTCGAGGCACAGTGCTAGTTGAGATATGAAGATCAAAAGTTGATATGAATTTCTCAGTGTTGCAGGTGCAAAAACTGCCAATAACGAAGATGCTCACAGTCGCCATGCGAGATCACAGCAGGACCTTACTAAGTTTTTTATTTAAACAGTTGGAAAGAGATCTTCGCACTCTTCCCTGTCCTCTGAACCAGGATTGGCATATAATTCATCATCGCAGTGGCCAGGCGCATTCTCTTAAACGGCCAAAGCTTCGTGCAGGCCAAAGGTGGTTTTCAGGAAATAAACTGCAGATTATATACGTTCGATCCATTCATTACATAACGATGATCATCATGCGCCGTTAACTATTTCCATTATCTGGGTTTGAAATGTTAAACTAGGTAATTTCATCTGGCAGGAAGGATGCTTAAGTGAGAATTTACAGGGAGACATTTTGAGTGTTTAATTACGGAATGAGGTACCACACGCAAATCCACATTTTTAAAAATACTCAGAAAGGGCCAAACAAAATATATTAGTGGCCAAAGCACTTCGTAAAATGGCCATATTGTTGCAATTTGGCCGAAAAAAAATATTATTTAATCAATCGATCCAACTTCTAATCTGCAGTCTGGTTTAAGGTCTGGCCAGTCAGGCAATGTTAATTTGCTAAATTGTGTTAACGAAAATATATGTTTATAACAATAAATAAAAACCACGTTTGGCCTCAAACACGAAGCTTGGCCGTTTATAAGAATTCACCTGGCCATTGCGCTGATCAGGTATCTATCATCCCTGAATCTGGCTACAAGGATGTCTCTGGTACAAAGATGCCTGTCTGCACGTCTGCAAAGCAGCTCACTGCAGTGCTAAGCATGGTTGCGGAGTCGGAGGTAAAATGTCCGACTCCAACTCCGACTCCTAGCTTCCAAAGGTTTCGACTCCGACCTTTTCAAAATTTCCCACTCCCGCCTCATAACGTGAATATAGTTTGGTTGTCAACAGTGACAAAGAAGCGAGCTAAATATATTTTAGAGATACGCATTTTGCTATGTCGCTTGATGCATGATTTAGAGCTTTGAATCAATCTATTTATTTAAAGAATATTTACTAATCATAAAAATTCATTCTGTTTACTATGAGTAGGTGGCATAACGTAAATAAATTTAGTAAACAATAAAAACATTAAAATGTGAACTACATTCAAGGAAACTTGTAAGTGGTATACACCGAGAGCCAGTAGCTAGGTATAGAACTATTCTATATTTGATAATTTTTTTGATATTTTTTAATTTTCTGAACACAAGAATTCTTAAGATATATTTAGCCTGTAACATTAATAATGCTTACTACTTTCATTGTACAAATTTTATTTGCCGCGGTTAGGTCTGCGCGTTTTTTTCATTGCAGCCTTGAGGTTGTTTCCTTTCTCTGACCTTGTGTTGGCCTTTCAACGTTTCACACCTGTTAGCATTGCTTGCAGATGAAAGGACTGACGATGCGTAGTGTTACGTGAAATCGATTTCCTAATAAAAATTTGTGATTGCTTCCTTGCTTCTTTCACTTGTGGAGTGAAGTTACTTGAATACTTTCACTGTATTGTTGAAAGCAACAAATTCATTCGCATTACGTACCATTGGACAGTATGTTTGCAGAGATGTACTGTAAAAAATGATTCAATTGGACTTCTGGTGTCGGAGTCGGCTAAAAACATCCGACCCAGACTCCTGGTGTTCTGAGCAATCCGACTCCACTCAAAAAGCTCCAACTCCTTGCGACTCCGCAACCCTGGCTAAGCGTATTATACATCTGTAAACCAATTCCAATAGCATTGGTGCGAATGAAAAAATTCATAGTCTGTTACGTATGAACTGACAACTATGCACATTGCTCCACTTCACGCAGCCAACCCTTTCAAAAGGCATACCATTTAGTCTAACGGGAGAAACAATCATGTCCTTAAGCCAAGCGACTAACATTGCTGCACTATGGTTTTTGACAAGACTTGATCTCAGCAGCACAGCATTGATTTCTATTTCTCAATTGCGCCCTTAAGCGCCGCATTCAAGCAACTAATTTTCCTCACTTTTATAGCCGTGTAAGGCACGTTGTTTGGAGCTAACGCAGCTATGCAAGTGATGGCGTCGTATGAATCGTATCGAAAAGGCAGATCATCCAATATCGAGTAGCAAAGAATGCTTCTGAAATGACGAATGAACGAGTAAGTGAAAACCTAAAATAAAAAGTCCGTTCACTCGGAAAAAATTCATGCAAACTTCCATTTGTCATGCCTTTACATGAAATCGAAAACAAACAAGCATCTTTTTATGCAGCACGTTTTTTGAATTTTTTAAACAACTGCACTCATCCGTAAAACATTTGGCAGCGGATAAGTGTTTCTGTGCATTAAGATAATTTTTTTCCAAACTTGCGCAATCCATTAAACGTTTTTGAGAATACAGTACGTTTATTCTTGCCAACTTTTAAATCAAGGCCATGGCCAAAGCTTCAGCATCGAAGTGTGCATGAGAGTGACTGCACAACCTGTAGTTTTTTTATTTGCCAAAAATTATCAATAAGTAGTTGTCAGGATGAAATCATAAAAATGGTTTAGCCCAATGGTGGGCAAACATTTTCCACGGAGGGCCATATTGAAAACTTTTATTCTACCGCGAGCTGCATACATTGCATATATTACACCTAATGTACAACAGCTTTAAAAACTTTAACAATTCTTTTTACATCAGCTAGCACAAAATGAAGGTAACAATAGCAACTTCCGGTTGAGAAAAAATGCGGTTTCGAATGAAACGCGTGGAATAAAATCTTGAGAATTCTAATCTAATCGATAAAATTACTTTAACATACACTCGAAATATATACTACCTATATACGTGTGGCTGGTGGCTGCCCTGCACGCCGAACAAAATGCCCTCGCGGGCCGTAGTTTGCCCACCCCTGGCTTAGCCCAATCTCATGCTCTCTAGTCAAAGAAGTAGTTTGAAAACAAGACATATTGTTGGTAGTCACAGACAATGCGCTACGACTTACCGGAAGTTCTACACAATTTATGCACATTCTCGTAACGAAGCAAACATGAATTACTTCGTGCGTTTTTCGTAAAATTATCTACTTTACTATCGCTGAACTGTGTCAGGTGTAACTATCTTTCATTTGACATCCGTACTGAAAGTAGTGAGCAAAACACGCAAATTCGTTTTCTCACAAGTCATCTTGTTCAGAGCTCTAACTGCAGGGAATTTTATAAGTTTCTATACAATTGCGACGCTAATGGTGTCCAACAGCCTGTTGAGTAAAAAAGGGTGCGTAGCACTGATGCAAACACTTCAGACCAGGAATCCCATATCTTTGTAGCCAAGTCTGTGCATAAGAAATGCAAAAAGTATTACACAGTGATCAAGAGTGTCGACGTAATTTGCATATCAATACAAGCAAAATAATGTCTTGATGAAAAATGAAGCCAAAGTTAGTGTAAAATTATTCGCGTTCGTCGATCAACACCAGATAAACCTGTATACAGTAGTCCCCGCTTATTAAGCCCACCTGGGGTCCGGACGGTTTTGGGCTTAGCGGGTGAGCTTATAAAGCGGGGGACACATTTTCGCCACTATTATGCGCATAAATGAGTATGGCCGACTGCACTATCGCTGAAAGTTGCTAAATTTATTAACACTGCACACAACAGTTACAGGTAACCGCCAATTGTCTTTGTTTATTAAGGTAAAACAATATTCGTTTCGTCTGCACGCCTCTTCCTCATTTTGAAAAAAATTCTACAGAGCACCAGTTGCCTTGCCTATCGATTATGACGCATATACGCTAAAACTGTGACGAAACAGTTGAATTAAGAACTAGGTCTGCATCGTAAGGAAGTGTGAAACCAAGGCCTTCTAGAGATAAAAGGCCTTGGTGAAAGCGTCGGTAAGCAAGACAAAGATGTGAGTTGCGATGCTTTTTCAACCAACTTTAAGCAAATGGGTTCGAAAATTGGGCTTGTTAAGCGGGGTTTTGGCTTTGTGAAGCCTTTTTTTAGTTACAGCAATAAATGGAGTAATAGACGGGTGGGCTTAATAAGCGGGGACTACTGTATATACAAGATAGTATGATCAGCAGACAGTACTGTACAACATACGTTTTTAACAAAAACTTTGAATTTACGAGTAGTTTCTTTCTAATACCAAAAGCACCTCCTTACCTGAAATCAAGACCTTTCTTGCTAGCCAAATATAACATTTCCATGTTCGCGTCAAGAATATCAATTTGCCCTTTGAAGCCAGTCTCCTTTCTCATGTGTTGCGCCAAAATGCCAGTTGCTGTTCTGCAAACAGTGCAAAACGGAGCACGAAGGTGGGGGATGAAATTTTACTCTCACATACTTTGATCTACGTTGTTCACTGTCACTTCAAACATCAAGTGAAGATTCACCTTGGTAGAAGACGCAAGTAGCTTCAAAGCTACATCGCGATAGTTTTACGCTGGTCATTATGGATGACATTCGTTTTTCTCCAACACCGGCGGAACTCCACAGTCCTATACAGTAGGTTCATAGAGCGTTGGAAGTTTCTTCTTTAAAATGGAGCGCTAAATTTTACCGAGAGTTTGCGCCAGTGGCGCAGCCAGGATTTCGTTTACTTTCGAACTTTTACCAGGATTTCGTTTACCAGCTTTTACCAGGATTTCGGCTTTTAACTTTTCGGCTTTTACCAGGATTTCGTTTACCAGGATTTCGTTTACATTCGTTTACTTTCCTTCCATTTGCTTTCGAACATTTGAAATTGATATGGGGGGGCCAAGGCCTCTGCGGCCCCGTTCTGGCTGCGCTACTGCTTTGCGCTGCATCGGGAGTTGCGTTTAAACAACAAGAATGAAATGCGGTTTCCTGCGCATCGTGATCAACTACATTTCCGCAGCAAAAAGATTTGAACCTTGTGTGCTGGCTGCAAGCTTAGCTACTCCGCTATCAAAGAATTACATCGCGACAGGGCTGCGAACGTGTTTCCGCAGACTTTTCTTCCTGTTATGCTGAATGCGTGCTGAAAACAGAAACGGTGTAATAGCAGCATGCCAGCATCACGCTGTTATGAACTAACAAGGACGGGAAAACTTCAAGAGCGAATAGTATTTACCGCTTCCCACATCCAGCAAGCACGATGTCTTCAAATCGGTCAGGTGTTTCTCCAATAGGCGTGCTGCCACTGCAGGGCCCGTCCAGTTTGCAAGGTCATTGTCCTCGTCGAACGTGCGGCTCCATTCGTCATAAACTTTCTGGGATTCAAAGAAATCCTTGCAATGTTCCAATTCTTTGCGATAGCGAGTTGCATCCTCGCGCTCTTGTGTTTTGCTAGATGTTGGGTGTTTGTCTTCAATCGGCATAGTCAGACATTTGCTTGCTTCATAAATCAACAGGTAAAAGAAAAAGCTGAGATCTTTACTTTTTTTAAATCATTTATCCCGTGGAAAACACAAAGAAGGAAGTTTTCCATCGAATCAAGTGTGGGCAGTTAATTTAGCCATGAAGTCGACGATGTATTTTCGAAAACGTTGTCTGCAGTAAATGCAAGTATTTCACTATTTTCAACCCATTTCAATTCATCTGGTCCGTAGCAGGCAACTTTCCATCTACATTCTACACTACAGTATGCGTTGGACCACCTAAGAAAAGTCGAACTATGACAAAACAAGCCTAACTATGACGAGAAAAGGATTTTTGTTTTATTTAGTAAAGTTGTTAAATCAGGTAAAGCGCTACTTAACTTGGTGTCTCTTACGTAAGATTCGTTAATTGTTTTCTTGGTGTCTCTTACGTAAGATTCGTTAGCAAATCCACAGGCAATTGTTTTATTTTAGTCAGGTAGTGAGATTAGTGAGTTCTTTGCTTAGCTGTTTTCTATGCTCTCTCTTTTAAAGCCCATTTGAAGGCATAGCTTCCCCGCGCAAATCTGGAACTGAATCTTGCTTATTTTTTGAACAGAGCAAAGGTCACGCGCACTCAGGCGTAAACTGTGCCGTTCGGAGAGCAAGCTAACAAGCGAATCGTAAAAATCCGCCCGTGTGCATTAGCGGTCAGTTGCACTAAGCGTCGCAACAGATTGGGTGCTTACTACCAATATAGGCGTATTTACGTGTTGTCAGCATTGCTGGATAGTAGTGGCTGCCATCGTCAAAAGATTTACTTTCAGATCAGTGTTTCTTAATTTGGTGAATGGTTCATCTAGACTAGGCTGAATAAAATTATGCAGTGGTGAACCCACGGGGTGGGGTGAATAACTTCTTTTTTATTGTTGTTTGTACACACTACCACTGCTATACTGAATTTTTCTAAATTTTTTCCAGCAAATGTCAGCAGTCGTGAAGAGTAACCGCAGATTTTTCTGCTTTCAAGTAAAAAACGGTTGCTACTGTCCAACAAGGGATAGAGTAGGTCTACCAAACCCACCGTTTTGTATGTTTAGCTCCAACTTGTGAAGTAAACTTTTGTTCATACGAACGGATCGTAGCATATTAGGAAGCATGCACCAACAAATATTCAAGCATACCCAGAGATTATGTACTGTTTCACCGACAAACTGCTTCCTTCTAAATTTTCGGACTGCTTTGAAAGGTCAGTCCAAATGGACTTTTGCCTAATTAACCTATTCTACCAAATTACTGCCGACCAAATTACATTTTGATTCTGCCGCCCAAGGCTGCTGTAAGTTAGTGAATACAAGCAGGGCCGCAACCACCTGATATTTTCGAGGAGGGCAAGTGTTTGTAACTTGCTGTTGTACCTAACAACTATACATGCTTTAGAAAATTTCGTTAGAGCAATTACCGGTGTCAAGCGAAATTTCTGACCCGTGCGAAAGTTCTGACCTGTTATCATGGGTGGCGGAACCTTTTTCAAAGTGGGGGGCACAAATGCACGTCAAAAAACTATAGAAAAATTTTGTGGTTTGAATTGGCAGCTGTGACGTCACAAGCATTGAAATATGACGTCATTGCCTACACACCATATGAAGGTCTAAATTACACTATTTTAGACAAAACCACACCACTATGAAAACGTATCGGTGAACCACCTGAAAATCAAATAGGCTTTTATAGGGGCCACCCAGGTCAACAGCGTCACTCAACATACGATAAATCAGCCTTCATTCTGACTAAATAAAACCGTTCGACGTTTGTGTCACTGAAATTTCCATTTGCGTTCATTCTGGCTGGCATAATTGTTGCTCTGAGACGTTAGTTACGTAATGATAAATGAGAAGTTCTCATAATAATTTCTCCATTGTTGAGTAACGTACGTCACAGAGCAATGATAACGCCAGTAAGCCCTCCGCTCACTAGGCTCATTCATATTAGCCCGAGTTGCTGGACAATTTATTGTTTGTTTGAAATTATTCTCGAAATGCGAACTGTCTACTGGATTGGTCTTCAAATAAAATGTTCTATACAAATCCATAGCTTCAAAAAGCATTCACTCCGACATGAATTACGTTATAAAAAAACTTAATCACATGGGGCAGCTCGGACTCTGCTGGATCAGCCCGAGTAAAGCGCGAGCGAACGAAGTCGAGAGAACGCCTTCTACGAACCATATTGTTTTATTCAGGCCACCTGCAACATGAACGCGAAAGGCCAGACATGGAACGCAAATATATGAACAGTGACAAGGTCCAAAGAAAAGAACTCGAGTTAACAGCTTAGTGAAGTGGGACTGCAGATGGTGGCACAAATATACAAAGCAAGAAAGCAAGCTCGCGTTCTCCGATACAAATCGTAATCGAAGACTCGGGCTCAGCCCGAGGAGCCGGTGTGCCAGAGTCGCCACTGGGCTGTTAAAAAAACAAGAACACAGCTTATAAAAACAGGCAAAACACATTCAGAATCACAACTTTTCCACATCTTGAACACAGAAGTAACATGACTGAACGGCCTACTCATTCTACAGCTGCATTAGATACCGGAATGCAAAGACAAGACAGAGCATGTGCAGCAACCAGCGAGTTGTCTGCTGTAAGGATGCCAATTGTGTTGCTGATGCAGAAATAAATATAGCTGTTTAGTGTCGCCTATGCAAAAACAAAAACACAATTGAAATTGATCTGTCAAATATTTCATTGTGTGCATAAGATTCAGCAAAATTTCACTATTTAGAATGTTGTTAAAACGCTTCGGATTACACAAATTTGTAATGGTGCGGCACGAACTAATTTTCTTACACACAAGCATGGGTGTCGGAAGCGGGGCAAGAATTTGAAAATTTCAGCAAAAAAGGCTGTTTTCTTAGTTTCGAGCAGTAAAAAACAAATTTCACCACTTTTGACCCTAACCAGAAAAATTTTTGGAAAAATCCACTAGTGTCCTCCCTGGAAAAAATCTTTCCGACGCCCATGCACACAAGCATGTAAAAGTGCACCATTTTTGTAAACAATTGTGTTTTATTACACCATCGGGCAACACTGTTCAACAACACCAATGCGGTAAGCAAGCCATAGCAGGGTGACAGTCTGGGCACGGTGTATTCTGCCAAACATTACGAAATCCTGCCAAATTCACTGCCAAATTACAAATAATGCTGACAAAATACTGCAAAATTCTGCAACACATTTTTCATTAAACGAGTTACTTTAGAAATGGCCCCAATACTAATTGTGTTACTTAAACTTATATAGGCAAAAGTCGAAATTCAATAGTGGGGGAGCCAGGCCCCCCCATAAATTAAAGTGGGGGCTTAGTCCCATGCGCCCCCCCCCACGGTTCCGCCACCTATGCCTGTTATTGTTTCTCACTTATTTTGCTTCCCAGAGTAAGAGAATAAAGTTTGGCAATTACTTTTTTGATGTGTGTTGTGTAAATTCAAACATTTTGGTTAGATGTCAGGTACCCACAACAAGCTATAGAACGGGAATAATTTTAACCATTGAAAATTTGTCGTTGACCTGATTTATTTTTATTTTTCTCACCCTAACACGTCAAACTTACGCAAACGCGAATCCCTAAGCCCTAATCATAAGTTTTCTTAGCGTATGTGATACGTAAAATATTACTCTGCTCCAGTGGTGAAAGTAGAATAATTTTCTTACCGGAACGATCTAGTATTCATCAATACCGTCCCGAAATATCAGCCATAATTGTAAAAAAGCAATCAAGAACACGTCTAGTTTTTGCCCATCCCCTATTGTACATCTTAAAAACACAAAAAATGTATTGTGCATTTTGAAAATAGCCATTTCAAAATCAAGCAAAAAGTGTTATAGGCTACGTTTC
>JGI24158J21664_10006129_pt1 | contig 15808 bp, 16 predicted proteins | sample Ectturendosymbi3_FD_21664 | JGI IMG/M metagenome (IMG submission 21664)
CATTTGCCAAACTCTACAAATAACAAGGCTCAGTCGCGCCACCGAACCTGGCGGGATGGGTTCGATTCCCGATCGAGTCGTACTGAGGACCTGAAAAACGGTGCTTGGGGTCTTTCCAGGCTCGTGCTCAGCGTTAATGGGAGGGTGCAAGGGAACAGTTGACGCGCGGTGCTGTCATGAACTCACCACCAATGCAGTATTCACTTTGAAAGCAGCCGCGTGGCCCGCGACGCAAGTAAGCGGATATGGACGACGAAGACCACTCGTGGCCAGTCGTGAGGTTCCTGAGGAGCAGAGAGACCAATAATAAACGAAACTGAACTGAAACTAATGCTTTGTTTGCAACATACTGTAGATGGCTGAGGTACTGTGACGAAGTTGCTCCATGTTTCTTGGTTCACGTGTAAAGAGCAAAATGTCAGTTGTTTTTAACCATTTCTCCTCAGCTTCAATCAACGATCACTTCTGGACAGATTTCTTGTTTTTCTGCAATTTCGACGTCCATCAATTTGTTGAAGACAACTTTGAAGAGATTTCCACCAAACTCATAAAACCTCCCCATCACAGCCAAGTAATGTGCCATGTTGTAATCTTTACTATACATTTGTTATTCAACTTACTATGGCTGTTTTTTTTAAATGATTGAGTTTTTCAACTTCTCGTAAGTATTTGTTTAGTTTTTCTGTTGTGTTGACTTTGTGAGCATGCAATAAGGCTTTGACTAACAAATACGAATCTGAACGTTTACTTTTAGAATCTCCTCATTCTGTTTTGTTTTTCATCGTATTTTTCAGGTAATTATTGGTTGTGATTTCTTCAAACGTTTATTTCACATATTTTGTTCCCAAATAGTTCCTCGACAAAATTTCAGAGGGTCACGTAGGATTTTTAGAGATTGTTCTTTTACTTGGTAAACATCAGATCTTTTGCAGTATCTTCCCGATCAACAAAGTAATTTCCCATTTGTTTTCCAGTCAAGCTTGGCTGCACTCTCAACAGTTGTGAGAATCGCACCGGACGTTATTTGTCCATATTTGGTCAAACACTCACTCGATGTCCTGGACATGAGTCAACTGAGTCAAGTCACCAAGGACGAGGTCGAGATCATGCGGACACCTAGCGGATCGTTGTATAATTGGAAGATAGTCGACAGGTGGGGCTAGAGAAGGTTTAGTCGATAGTTGTTGTTTATATTGTAGGAAACAACATGAATACGTCATCAGTTCTCGTAATGATGACGAAAGTAGCATATTTGTTTAAACACTCGGTCGTTACGCAACCCGCGTTTACCTGAATCTTTAACACCAGCTGTCACATTGCGACGTCACCACTTCTTGTTGAAGACTGATTCTGGCGGGAGAAGCTGACGCGCCATTATTTGAATTTGAACCAAACGTTGACAGATTGTACTTTGCTGAGACGCGGCGTTTTAGTGAATTCATTGAATCAAACCGATCACGAACATTATGTTGTTTGACTGCAACAATATCTTTCCGTTGATGGCTTTAAACCAGAGGTTTTCAACCATTTTCTGCTCATGCCCATTTCAACTAGGGAAAATATTGGTGGTGGCCCAAAGCTTAAAATCTAATAGATTTAACACTTTAACTTTAGTTGAGCTTTAACTGCTGTGCTATAACAGTTGCAATGCTATGCAATAGCAGTTCTCGTAAATACAGCTTCAGTTAGCATTGTTAAGTAGGAATTATGTCACAAACGTAACGATCAGGTCGAATTGTTTTGTTATTTGTCTCTCTTATTCGATCAAAATGACATCATCATACAAGTCTCATAATGCGTTCATTCTGCTTTATGCCAATGTCTGTGGCCCACTGGAAAGAGCCTCACGGCCAACCAGGTGAAAATCACTCTTTGAAACAGTCGCCAAACTTCGTCAACAGTTGACTTTCATTTTTTTGTCAATGTCTTCGATTTTTTCCAGTGCCCCCAAAATTGTTGAGAACAAGAACGTGAAGAGAGAGAACAAACTTTACTCGTTCAAGGAGCAACTGGCCGCTGAGGAACTGAAGCGGGAGCAGGAGCGAAAGCGAAAAGGGGCGGACACGGGCGGGGTGATGGGGAAAGGGGGGCGTGGTGCCCCCCCTATTCCGCAGAACCTTAACAAGAAGCAAAAAGAGTTGGTGGAAAGTGAACTGGAAAGGGAAGAAAACATCAGGAATAAATTGCTCAAAGTAAGGTTTTACAACAGCAAAAGTTCATCGAGTTATCTGTTGATTTATCGTAAATAGAGATCTTTGCGTGAATTTGATTGGCGCTTTCGACAGAGCGTCACCCCCCAATGCTGGAATCGATTCATCGACCTTTTGTTCCTGACTTTTGCGCAGAATGCTTGACTACAGCTGTTGCATGTGCTGGTTATTTCGCAAAGTTCCTGATTATTGATAAGTGCTCAGTCGTCACCGCAAGACACGTTTAACGGCGTGACGTCACCACAAGACACGTTTAATGGTCGTGACGTCACCGGAAGACACGTTTAACAGCTGCGACTCTGACTTTTTCCTCAGGTCGAAGAAAAATTCCAATCCCTGTTTGAAGTTCTTCAAGAAACGCTCTGCACTGCTCCAGCTGTTGAATCGGCATACTCCCATCTTGTCCCCCTCATCACCCCCCTTTTGCGACTCCTCCCATCACCCCTGGTATCGTCACGTGTGCAGGAGCTGTACGTCGCACTCGGCAAGACCATGATGGAAGCGACTGACCCCAACTTAGGTACCTGAGCTTTGCCAACCTACGGTAGTATGGATAAGTTTTGTATTTCATGCGAAATATTCACTGTTTCATTTACGAAAAATTTTGTTTTATCTCAACGATGGATTCTTTCGCATTGACAGCTGCTGAGATCCTTTGACAGTTGCTTTCATTAAATTTTCCTGTTTCTTATATTTTGTGAAAGATGAGCTCATTCAGAGTTTTTCCAACCAGTCTGACGTGTCAGTGTTGCTGGCCAATCATAGGTGTTGTGTAGCAGGGATTGCTTATGACATAGCAGGTAGGTATACGTCATATCCCTTCCTGTCATGCGTCATCGCCGCTTTTGCCTAGGTACAAACCGCGAATCCATCCACCACCTCTCGTTTATAAATAGACATGGTCAACCGGGCGGGTGTGGTTAAGATGTTGTTGAGGATTGCAATGCACCAACACGCAGTGTTTCCCTTTCTTGCAAATCTTCTTTTGGTTGCTCTCAAACGCGTAGTCGTCATTGTGACGTATCTTCAGTAGATCTTGTCAATCAAGTCTCCGATATTTGAGAAACAATTATATTTTTGAAAGACGTGTTTGTGTTGTCAGAATTTTTTTGTTTTCCATAATTGTCTCTAACCTGTTGTTGCTGATGTGTATTATGACGTCTGTTCCAGGTCTGCAAATCGCTTACGTCACGCTGCGCTTGAGTAAACCTTTTGATGACGTAGAACAAGCGTGGTGCGAAGAAAGCTTGAACTCTGCTGTTCTTCGATTGCTCAGCAAGGTGTGCTCCAGGAAAGGTGAGTTGACACAGTGCTTGTGTGTTGCAACAACACACCCACAAAGTTTCTGCACGCGCCAAGGTGGAACAAGTCAGATTCACTTTTTCTCTTTGTTCAACTTCACGTAAAATACGAGTCTCTTATTCCTCCACTCCCCGGATATCAGTTTTATTTGGGATGAATTTGTCCAACTGGCCAGTAGTCACAAATTGCACTGTCACTTTGCGAATCTAATTCGCTTGTTCTTCTGTGTCGACTGTTGGTTTTCTTTCACATCTATCCACTGCACACGTCACTGCGACGAAAGCTGCGGTGACGTCAGCAATGTTATGACCGGAAATGCGTCTTTACTTTTGACAATGACTTTGAGCGATGTTTGATATCTTGTGTCAAGTCATGACGCAAGTGATTGTTGTTGTGTCATGAAACGTCAACAGTAGAATCAGTCGCACGTCATTGCTGACGTCTGCTTCCGGTTCTGCGTCATCGATCGATTTCTTTCCATTTCGTGAGTTTTGCGGAAGAATTTAAATAAGATAGTTTTTTGTGCTTATTTGAATGCAAGTAGATCCAGGTCCGCAGAATGCGACCGTCATACGGGTTGCGCCATCGTCACTGAAACTATGGCGTTCATACATTCCTTGCAACTCTGCTCCAGTGCTTATCATCTAAAGCTCGTTTCAACCCCCACAGAACCAATTCCTTCCCCCTCATTCTCATTCATCTTCCCCTTCCTGCAACTTATTCTGAGGAGTGGTGGAAAAGTTGTCGACAGCGACACGAAAATCATGTGCGCTGCGTTGAATGTGGCGATGGTGCATGCAAAGGTGCGGGCGCTATGCGAAGGGGGGGTGCACACCCCCTTGCTCCTCCCTCGTGTGCACATGTTGGAATGCATGGGCCAGCTGGTGGCGACATCCCTGGTCCAAGTCCAGCACCTGGCCTCTGCTGTGATGTTGGAAGTGTGCAAAGCGGCCAGTGGCGATCCCGGGTGAGTCATTTTGATAGAACTTGTTAAAACAGAAATTTAATCGAAAAAATCATCAAAAACCATAGAGAATGGATGCTTCAGAAACGGAGCAGTGTGCCTAAGTATTTTTGTTCGTTTGCAACTGAATAAAAAATTGGTTAATATGCGATAACTACTTGTAACATATTTTTTCAAACTGCCACAAACGCTTGGTCAAATTGTGCGATTTTTTGGTGCAAGTGATTCCCCGATTATGATGCTAGTTCATCCTACTGCTTGGAAATAGGTTATAGGTCCATAGTTTTAATTTTGAAGGTAGATAATTAATAGAAGAGGAGAAGAGCCGGGCTGGCGAGTATGCTTTGTGTACTGGCGAGCTGCGAGAATTGATCGCAGTTTGGTTTCCTGCAAAGAAAGTGGGAGTTTGATTTTCGTCTGTAGTTTGTTGTTAGTTATTTTAATCGTTCCGCATGACATACATCCATATTTGTAAAAGTCAAAGCGAGTTGGTATTTAATTATATACCTTAGAATTGCGTCAGGCAGTAATACACGGTGCATGTATACAACAGGACTGATGTCCAATCAGTGGTTTTGCAGAGTATCGCCGAAAAATACACTCAAATTTCATGTCACTTGTTGCAGATTGGTGTTGAAGTCTTGCAGTTTTTTTCAAAATGGCAACTTCTTTGTTAACGGTATTTTTTACATTTCGCTGGTATTGAGGCAGCGTTAAAATTGGAATCCCTGCTGACGTCTACAGTCTGAGAAGACATGATATATGATGGCAGTTTAAAGTTTGCAATGGAACTGCAGACCTATTTATGAGAATTTTGTGTTTAAGCCTTTCTTTTTCTGCATTTTCGAGGTCCGACTGGAAACATTAAACTTTGATTGACTAACAATCACTGCAACCGCTGTGTTCTTTTATTGCAAACAGCTGCGCTCATGCTACCACAGAAGAAATAAATGTCCTCCTCAAAAACCTCCTTTCCCCAACATCTGCGTTACGCTTCGTTTCACTCAAGGTATGTCTTGCTCTGCGTCATCAAAATGACGTTTTCATTTGGTGTACATCATTGATTGTCCCTGCCATCGTTTCATCATCAGGATCTGTACATAGTTTTGCTAAATATGACGTCGTGCACTTCAATTTTCACATCGCAGTGGTTTTAAAGTTCGGTGAGATTTAGATTTTTTCTTCAACTGTTTTGACACAAATCCAGGTGCGGGTTTCTCTTCTACTCATCACACTAGAGTTGTTGTTGGTAAATGTATGAGTTTTTATCAAGGAAATTATGCGTCGCTATTTTTCAAATCAATCCACATTAAGTTTGGTCCCAACTGACTGAATATTTTTAACTCGTGATCGCAAATTCAAACTTCCGGTCGTTCTGTGACTTTTCTATCCGAGAGTGAAGCAGTAAAAGGAGAATGAATTACGAGCCAATAAAGCCAGGGTTGCGGAGCCGGATTCGGAGGTTTCTTGGGTGGTGTCGGATTTTAAGAACACTGAGTTGGAGTCGGATTTTTTTATCCGACTCCGGAAGTCCAATTGGATAATTTTTTACATCACACTCCTAAATTGGCAATTCCTGTTGAAATGACACAAATTCTTTTTTGAAACTTTTGTTGAAACAGAGAATTCTTGCTGTGCACCACGATTTCCATTGGGATTTCTAGTTGCTAAAAATTTGTTAACAGCCAAACTTCATTCCTTTTATGTTAAGGAGTCGGACATTTTCCCTCCTGCCCCGCAACTCTGAATAAAACCTCCACTGATTGATTATATTGCGACGCGTCAATCAAATCATGTCGCGCAGTTTTGCTGAATTTTTGTGAGTCGTTTCTAAAAGATTACAACTATTTTGAAACAATTAATATTCAACAATTTTTGAAAAAACTAAACTACAATTCATGCTTTTCAAGCTAATGCAGACCGCTACTGATACGCAGTGTGCATTTAAGAGCAAGTCGTAGGCCATGGGTTCGAACCCCGTCAGTGGCAGAGCAGCTGTTCGAAACAATCAAGCCTTTTCGTCCGGTAACATCATCTTGCATTGGACAGGGCTTGCAGAGTCTCGCCAATATTTTGAGTGAAGTTGAAGATCCTGACACTGAGAAGAACATAATCCGTCGCGCTTGGGTAGCCATGCATGACGTTGAAGAGGAAAACGCCAAGTTGGCCGTTGAATTATGGGAAACCCTGTCCTTTGACCTGACGCCAAACATTGTTGATGATTTGCTTGTAAGTCTGTGTTGATTGCTGTTTTATGTGAGCCACACCATGTTTACCGCTTGTTGTCTTTCTAAGGCAGCGCTTGTTGCCACAGCAACCATATTTGAATCATCGCTGTTGCTCTTCAGCATGTTCATCACCAACGGCGGGGGGTGCAACAATGTGGACCCTCCCACTTACGTCACAATGGTTGCTGCTGCGAGACACACGTTCCGCCGTCCAGGAAACCCTTTAACTACTTTTCATGCCTGAAATATAAACATTGTTCTTTTATTTCTTCGGTTCAAGGACGACGTGCAGTACCACGTGCCAGTGATCCAGCAGATAGCTGCCGACGCCCTCCGCCATGCATTGACTGAACACCCCCAGTCTCTCTCCCCCACACTTCAAAAGCTCTTCGATATTTATAATGTCAAACTAGAAGTGAGTTTCAAACTTCGAAATGTGTCCATTTGGGAGTAATTCAATGTTTTGTCGAGTTCCTGCGTTGTTGGTGCATGACGAAAAATATTGAAGAAATTCATCTGAGTTTTTTCTCACACACAGTTGCTTAGCAACATTCAATCGTTTGGCAAGATTCGGTTGCTAAGCGTTCGTTTAACCTTTTTTGTGTCGTGTATTTTTCCGAAAGCTTGAAAAACTGTAAACATTTACTTTTGTGTTGCAAACAAAAGTAGCCTGTTTGTGTTAAGTTTGATTTTATGAAACAGCAATAAAATCCCTGGTGTTGTCTGAAAAGTTCCTAATTATTTATTATTAACTTATTTACACCAGCCTGTCCCGTCAATAACCGACTTGTTCCATCATTATCTTACATCAAATATTTTGCTTGCAGAGGCCGCCACCTGTGATGGACCAGTTGGGGAGGGTGATCGCCGAGTCTCCCCCTGACCAGTTCCAGCCAAGAATTGGGGTGGCGTTGGCCCTGAAATCCATCTCCCCACTGCTTCACTCAGAACACGTCCGGCCTCTTTTTGCTTTTTTGGTCCCAGACGCAGTCGGGGATAGACATCCAGAGGTCTGTGTTATTATCCTGTGTTAACGTGCTAGTTTTCTGTGTTGGTGTGTTTGTCTTGTGTGTTGACATGTTTTCCTTCTGTGTTAATGTGTTAGTCTTCTATGTTAACGTGTTTGTCTTCTCCTATTCTTTTACGTTGACCTAGCTTGCAATTCTTTTTGATATAATTATTAACCCAACCAGGTAAGAAACAAAATGCTGGACAGTGCATTGAGAGCTGTGAACGACCATGGGAAGGAATCAACCTCTGATTTGTTGGAAATATTTGAAACCTTCCTCAAAGAGGTGAGTTGGACCCGCTGCGCCATGACGCATGTGTGAACAAAGGGTAAAGAAGTAAAAAAGATTTGTTTGCAAGTGTTGACAATAACTTTTAATGTGGGATCCGTTAATTTTTCCATTCATTCTTGTGACTTCTTCCTCCATTCCATCAACTGAACCATGGTATCCACGACAGGCCCCGACCTCTGAATCATACGACAGCGTTCGTCAGAACATCGTCATTCTCCTCGGGACGCTGGCCAGACATCTGGACAAAACTGACCCTAAAGTGAAGCCGATCGTGAAGAAGTTGACCGAGACTTTGTCCACTCCCTCTCAAGCAGTGAGTGATTTCGAAGTAGCATCAGAGTAGCATCAAACTGTCGATCTTCATTTTTGTGCTGTTTTTGTCAAAATCAAGTTCCATATGCAACATTATCATGGTTTGTCGTTGACTCATAAATCTTTACTACCCCCCAGGTTCAGGAAGCCGTGGCCAACTGCCTTCCCCCCCTGGTGCCGTCCATCAAAGACGACGCCCCCGACATTGTCAAGAAGTTGTTGCTGATTTTGCTCGAATCCGAAAATTACGGGGAAAGAAAAGGTGGCAAACGCGTGTTGCGATTTTTAAACGGTTTCCATGACAGCGAAACATCGTTTGTCGCACATTGCAGGAGCAGCGTATGGCCTTGCCGGGATGGTCAAAGGGTTGGGGATCATATCGTTCAAGCAGCATGACATCATCAGCAAACTCACTGATGCGATACAAGATAAGAAGAATTACAGGTTAGCTTGTGTGACGTCACAGTGCTTCGTCAGTCGCCGATTTTTTAAACCAAGAATTGCGAATTTGTTGCTGAAAGTCTTTGCTTGAAATGTTTTCAACTGCTGTTAATATCCACACTGTAGCCACACCTTTACCTCATATCCATTGTCTCTGCGACACATTACGTGTGTTTGTGCAACTGTGTCACAATCACACAGCAGCTGAAGATGTGCATTTTGTCATTTAGTAGAATTGTTTTCCTTTATCTAATATTTTTACATCCCATCCCAACCAGTGTTCTCAAACACCACCATGTTGCTTCTTAACTGTTGATTGTTCTGGAGACAAACAGTGTTACGTAACTGGTAATGCCCAGCCTCGCAACCAGGNGGAGCCGAGACACCCCCCTCCCGAAATTTTCTAAAAGTATTTGAAAGCGCCAAACANTTTTTAGTNGCAAGGTGAAACAACGAGTTGCAATCATTTCCCTCAGAAAATACAAACCGGTTGTTGTCCTGGTAATAACCCCCACTGTTTCCCTTGAAAACAAGACTGGGTATGCGCCTAATTTTTGTTTCAAAATAGATATAAGCGATTATTTTTTGAATTTATGCAAACACACTTTTGGAAACAGACTTTCGCACAAACATCTACATCCTGACAAGTACCTGGACCCATTTCGTGGTTGCGTCACAGTCAATAACGTAATGCTGTGAAACTATCTTTCCAGACATAGGGAGGGAGCCTTGCTGGCGTTTGAGATGTTCTGCGGAATGCTGGGTCGTTTGTTCGAACCCTACATCGTACACCTCCTCCCTCATTTGCTGCTTTGTTTTGGCGACGGGAACCAGTACGTCAGAGAGGTACGTCAGACACGCAGTCATTGTCAGTTAAGGTTGGAAGTTTTGTGATGACGTCATCCTCAACCCTCGAAAATTTTCGTTTATTCAAAATTGCGTCAATTTTGGGCCCAAAAAATATTTTCAACACGTTTCACGTTTCGTTGGTTTATAACCTGGCCCGGAGGGTTCAGGTTAAGATAACCCACGATTTAATTAAAATCATTTTTTCACTTTGGCGAACATGTGTTGCAAACCCGCAAAAAAGGGAGACCGTCATTGGGGGGTAACTTCCCGAGATCTTCGCATCGACCCCAGCACTGTCCTGTACTGGCCATGAAAGTACTTTGTGTGTCAGTGTGATCGGGTTTACATCATTGCTTGCGTCATTGTTGACGACGTTAACGTTTCTGTGGTCACCAAAGATTTTCTACTGAATAATTAACCTTGTTCAATAATTTGAAGTAGTTATTACATCATAAAACAATAAACAGCAAACATATTTATTTGCCAAAATGCTATCAAAGAAAACCGAACTCCTTTCTCAGGCAACCTGAGACCGTGTTCATTCCGATGTCTGCACTTTTCTCGTAGATTGCAACGTAATTTACCAAAAGTACTCACAGGAATCGCATGACAGGTGCTCGCCCGATGACGCGCGACCATCTTTTCGTGAAAGTTTTTCCGGGTCTATTGTTTTGTTCATGTCGTCATAAGTTCCGCGCGTTTGTGATCAATCTCCGCTACAACCAGCTGTAAATATAAGTCTTCAATGATTTCTTTGTGTTGCTCTTGTTCGTTCATAAATGACTAATTTCAAAAGTATCTGGAATCGACGATGATGTCAAAATGCGTCACTTTGATGAAATAACGAAACTTGGACAAGAGAATGATGCATTAGTTCCAACTTTTCTGCAATATGTTTTTGTTGTTTGGTTGGTTCCACACTTTGCAGATGATTGTATTTTCGCTAATTTGCTGCACAGTGCAGTGGCAGGCCAGGTAAAATGACTCCGCGGGCCGCATCTGGCCCGCTGGCCCTAGTTTCGTGGCCTCTCTGATTACCAGCATGCAGAGTTGTGTGCAGTTTAAACATTAGTTGCTCGCTCCGCACAGGCAGCTGACAACACAGCGCGCGCAGTCATGCGGAACCTGAGTGCACACGGCGTGCGCCTGGTCCTGCCGTCCTTGTTGAATGCGCTCAACGAGGACCTGTGGCGCACAAAGACAGGGTCGGCAGAGCTGCTGGGAGCGATGGCTCACTGCGCTCCGAAACAACTCTCTTCCTGCTTGCCCAACATCGTCCCGAAACTGTGTGAAGTTCTGACCGATTCACATCCCAAAGTCCAGAAAGCAGGTAATGGAGGTGAAAGTTACAAGTTTGAAGAAGAAGTTATGGAAACAAAAAAACACGAGCAACCAGTTTCCATAAAACAGGGAAAAAATACGTGTAACTTGAATTTGTATTATATTCAAGTTGATCCGCCATAAATGCGCATCTCCATAAAAGAAACGTGAGGCTGGACACCGAAAAACCAGAAGATTATCTTGTCAACGTGCCCCTAAGTATAACATAGAGTACAATGTTTTTTTTTACTTTTAGGGACTTAAGGATCGAAAACTATGGGGAGCGAGAAGATTTCATAACTTGCTTGTCATGGGGTTGCGTTTTGACTCGCGTTCTGTTGTAAGTTGGGTAACGAAAATTTTGTCGGGGGCCATAGGTTTTGTATCCCTGCACATTAAAGAACGCAATAAGTAGATTGGATATGACGCGATTACCAGTTTAAACCCCACCGTGTGTATATTGCGCGATGAAATGGTTGTTTCTGCACAAGTTTGAACATTTCAAAGTCAAATGCCACAAACTTTCTTTTGTACAGGGCAGCAAGCCTTGAAGCAGATTGGATCTGTCATTCGAAACCCGGAAATACAAGCAATATCGAATACTCTGCTGGCAGCACTGAGCGATCCCTCCCACAAAACTACTTCCTGTTTGGAAACACTGCTAAACACCAAGTATGTTTATTGTTGTGAAAGGTTTGAGATCGAAGTTCAATTCACTCTTGATTGAAATCCCCCCCCCCAAACAGATTCGTCCACTTCATCGACGCTCCATCCCTGGCCCTGATCCTCCCCGTTGTGGAACGCGCTTTCCAGGATCGATCGATGGATACAAGGAAGATGGCAGCTCAGATCATCGGGAACATGTATTCGTTGACAGACCAGAAGGTTTGGTTCATGTTGCAAAGCAGGTTCATTGTTGAACTTCATCAGATATATTTAGATTNATCAGAAACAGTAACAGCGATTAAGTCTCTGCTGACGACGAAATGAACCATTTGTTCTACAACTCCAGCATGACTTTGTTCAAATTATACAGTAATTCGTTCGTATCATTTCTTCCAACACTTTCCATGTTAACTAGTTGTGCGAATTTTAATTAAAACCTTCGGAATTTCACAGCGTTGCCCTTTTCACGGAATAGCGCGTTGTATGCTTCCTTACCACTGCAGGACCTCAACCCCTACCTCCCAGCCGTCATTCCTGGCCTTAAAAACACCCTTCTGGACCCCGTTCCAGAGGTCCGGGCCATCGCTGCCAAGGCCCTCGGGGCCATGGTGAAAGAGACGGGAGAGTCCCAGTTCCGAGAATTGTTGCCGTGGATGATGGAGAAGCTGACGTCAGAACAAAGCGCTGTAGACAGGTGGGCTTGTGACGTAACAACCATCTGAGCGAAACCACCAGCGATAGTTACAAACACCTACTTATAAGCAGAAGATTTACCTTGTGCCTCATCACCAGGCTAAGTGCAAATTACGTTTTTCTCTTCTCCTCCCTCAGGTCAGGCGAGGTCAGGTGCAAACCCACTGCTCTTTCCCCCCCTGTTGATGTTTTGTTGACACTTCGAAACAGGGTGATGTTGACCACTCATGGCAAAGCGCGTTTTCTGGTGAAACACTTTTGTTGAGTTGGTCAAGGACCAAAGCGGATGCACCAGTGTTAAAGCTGCAAGCGCCAACGATTTTGTGCGGAATGCATTTAAAAAGAAAATGTTACTAGTATCAAAATGTCTTTGTACATAAATATCGTTGTATCGGTTCATATTTCAGTTGAAGAATCTATTAGTTCTTGTGTCTCAACGCAACCCTCAGTAGAATTTCACATTTTCATCGGATCTGTTCACAAAACAAATAGAAACAGAGCAGCTCTTGTAACTTATGACCAGGCGACATTTGCAACCGTCATGTTTATACTTTAAGTGTGAGCGTAAAGTCGTCGAACTTCTACTTCCGGGTTTCACAAAAGTATTTAACTTTTTGTGCCCAGGTCTGGGGCCGCACAGGGCCTCAGCGAGATTCTGGCGGCCCTGGGGCCCGACCAGCTGGCCAAACTAATGCCGGAGGTGGTCAAGACGGCCCAGTCAGACACCATCCTCCCCCACGTTCGCGAAGGTTACATCATGCTGTTCGTTTACCTCCCAACTACTTTCAACGATGACTTCATCCCTTACATAAGTGACGTCATTCCTCCCATCCTCAAAGTAAGATGTGTTTGCATTGCGTTTTGTTTGATGACGTGGTCCATTGCACGAATATGTTTTCAAACAGCATGTCAACAATTACGCACGATCTTTCGACTTGTGGAATAAAAAACATAGCAGAATAAAAACTTGGCCGCGCAACAGTGATTGTTAAAAATTATTATAGAAACAGCAATTAATAAAATTGNGTTATTTACACAGAAAATATTTAAAAAATAACATTTATTGGTTTTAGACGCCACCTGATGAAATAACGTGGTTTCGTTTCAGGCCTTGGCAGATGAAAACGAGTTTGTTCGCGCCACAGCTTTGCTGGGGGGGCAGCGGATCATCACAATGTTCTCCGAGACTGCCATGCCTGTCCTCCTCCCACAGCTCGAACGAGGATTGTTTGATAACAATTGGAGAATCAGGTAGGACTCGCTTTTGGAGGCGGTTTGATTGAAGACAATGAAGTTTGTTGCGAAAAATCTGAAGCTTATCATCCCCCCACTTGAAGCTTATCATCCCCCCACTTGATATTTTCAACGATCATCACATTCAGTTGCGGATTTGCTCAGAGACATTCTTGGCCCCAACTTACCCCCCTTCTCACCATAAATTTGTTTGCCCCCCTGCCCTTTGGCACATTTAGACTAGTCAAGGTTTTTTAAGGTGTTTTAGGGACCCGATTCGGGTCCCTAGAATCAGAGAAATCGGGTCCGTACAGGTCCATACCGGGTATCTAACATTTTCCTTGAAAAAAATCCTGGACTAGTAGGCCTCAAACGTTTAGTTGAGGCTGGCCCCTTTCACAACCCCCGAAACAACTGTGTTTCCCATCGTTTTGTAAACGTTTTGGGCTCGTTGTTAAAAAAAACATGGACTTGTCAGAGAATTAGAATGATGTTCAATGTGCCAGATGAACAAACACTTAACCTTGTAATACAAGTATTTTTCTTAAGTACAAAAAACATTCACAAGGAGTTAAAGAATGTGTCATTTATTTCATAGTGATTTCACTTATTCCTAGTGAGTTATATGCTGTTACAAAGAACAGGCAAGTCTGGAAATAGTTGGTTGCCTTTTCCAGTTTATTTCAGGACTTCTACGCACAATGTTGTCGTATTGGATAAGTGCAAGTAAAAGCTGCAAGGTAAATGTTTAAGACGAGCGAATTTTAATCCCGTCTTTAGCTTACGCTTCATTGGTTCTAAGATTGAAACAAAAGACTTACTGGTTGCGGGATTGGATCCAAGGACAGCAATTGCAGTTCTGGAACTGCTGCATAACAATCGCTTTGTTAGATTATGACGTAACAGTGAGGGCAATGATACGGTGTCTCCGTTCCCGCTAAATGATTGCGCCAGATGCAATGCTTGGCCAGTCAAGCGTGAATGATGAAGTACGTCACGGTACAACAAAAATCCCAAGAAAATTATGTGCAGACCGGTAGTTTGAAACACTGGTTTACACGAGTTTTACTTGCAGTGTTTGCATTAAGATTTTATTAAGTGTAGCGAAGAATGGTTGCTAACCAAGTGTTTCCGTTTCCAGGCTGAGCTCAATTCAGTTGCTAGGCGACCTCTTGTATCAAATAACTGGCGTCACTGGGAAGATGAGCGCCACTGGCGACGAGGATGATAACTTCGGAACTGCGGAGGGGTTCAAGGTGAGGGTCCCTGTTGCCATAGCAATCTTGGTTCGGGCTTCTCTGCGCTTTGAAGCGTTGACATGGTAACAGAGTAAAAAGGCTTAAAACGCGTTCAGAATATTACCTTGTGTGTAATAAAAGAAAAAACGTGTAAGTTCGTCAGGAAACCATGAAAAAAAAAGATTTTATTGCGTTCTGTTTATCTGTTAAACATGTTTAATCGCTCAGGCGTTGCTTGACAAACCACCACTCCCTCTCTTCGCTCCAATATTTTGTTCAGTGTTCTTCTCCACTTGCTGATACAAGTGTTGCAGATCTGTTGTTATCTGTTCGTGTAAGGAAAGTAATAATATGTTTCCAAATAAGTTTGGCTCTTTCTGGTTAAGTTCAGCGTCATCGACATACAGTTGTGCTGCGTCTTCTTTGAAAATAAGACTTAAAACCTCATTACCACCGGTCACAAACAGATTGGAAGAACACTAATAACCGAGTGTTTTGATTCATCTGGTTGTTGTGGTTGCCATGGGTACCGCACCCACGGAAGTAGTAACATGAAGTACGTGACGTCATGAACTTGTCCATTGTGTGGTCTCAGCAGAGCCGTGCCTAAAGATCCCAAGATCCCAAACGCCCCAATTAGGGGGTCAAATGAAAATCGGTCTAGGACACTTCGGCGATGGTGGTCGCAAATGTATTATGCGAAAAATTGTGTTTTTTTTAAATACCTTTAAAGTTAGACTGCAAAGGATGTTTGCTTCATAAGTGTTTTTGTTGTCATCCTGATGGCCAGTGTAGTTTCCCGCCCGTCAGGATTTTGGAAGAACTCAGTGCGACTGTGACCACGTGTGTAAAGAAATATGGCTTGTGACGTTTATTTTTGCTGGCATGAGGCGTTTGTGAGTTCACACAAAAGTTAAGCCTGGACAGCATCTATTGCTTGATCTTTCACGTAGGTATCATTCTGATTCCATTTCACTCACAGCTAATCTAAGAATACATCGTACTTTCTTGCCATCGGTTGCCTATGGGTGTACGAATATGCAGTAATGGC